>JAEEGL012644127.1_pt1 | contig 14799 bp, 10 predicted proteins | sample 9134231 | NCBI WGS metagenome assembly JAEEGL01 (sample SAMN16246548, study PRJNA631951) | gut metagenome | biome: gut microbiome; feature: rumen; material: fiber-attached | host: Bos | place: Iran: Karaj | collected 2018-10 | reverse complement strand
TATTCTGTTCGGACCAGGATATGGCCACGGAGGTGATGTATTTAATATTGGCCTTGTTGATATTGGCACAATACTCCACCAGGTATTCTATCAGGTCTACCGGGAACTTCAGAGTGTCATGAATGAACAGTAGATTGTTCAGGTCATTCATGTTCAGCGTCTTGTTCAGGTAGTGCTGTGTCATGTATATGAGATTCGTCACATCCTCCCGGCTCTTGAAGCTGTTCATCTGCTCAAGGGTGAAAAACTGGGTGGTACCGGTGGGAGTCTCCTTTAGATCCGCCTTTTCCCTGGTCCTGCGCTCCGTGCTCTTAGGTATGGCGACGTGCCTGCAGGTATTGAGGCAGATGCCCGTGACATTGTGGGAATCGTCAAAGGTAACGGACAAAAGTCCCTTTTCGTCCAGATAGACCAGTGCCCTCAGGACGTCCTTTTCCATATAATTGAATTTGTCCGCGATGGAAGAGACATCCACTGTCTGGCCCCTGTTGAGACACTGTAAAAGATACAGGTAAACCTTTACCTGTGATTCGTTCGCCTCACTCATGTAGTCGTCAATGAAGGCGTCAGGTACCGGAGTGTGACTGTCACTCTCTGATTGAAGTAATATCTGTGCCATTTATATCAGCCCTTTTCGATTGGATTTTGGTCAAAGCAAAGGTATTATAGCACAGCATATTCCATTTGCAAAATTAAATACCGGCCGTATTTAATGGGATTACCGACATGTGGATAATGTGGATTTCGTTGAAAAAGCCCTGCTGATGTCTAAAATGCTTGATGAGAAATCAACGGACTTATCCACCGAAATTATGTAAATTTCCGTGGATAATGTTGATAAGTGGGTATTAATCTTCGGATAAAACCTTTTCTCCTATTTTATAGACATCGCCTGCCCCCATGGTTATTAACAAGTCTCCCTGTGATAAATTTTTTTTGAGAAATTTTTCAATTTCGGAAAAACTGTCAAAGCAAAGTGCGTCGTGCCCCTTTTCTTTCATGCATAGTGCCAGTGTGTGGGAGCTGATGCCCAGATCGTCAGTTTCCCTGGCAGGATATATGGGGGCCAGGATCACTGTCCGGTCCTCACCCGTGCACAGGGACAGGGCTGAGGCAAAATCCTCCATAAAGGCTTTTGTCCTGGTGAAGGTGTGAGGCTGGAACACGCAGAATACTCTTTTATGGGGAAGGTCGTCAAGTGTGGAGAGGGTGGCGCGTATCTCGGTGGGATGATGGGCATAGTCGTCCATTACCGTGAAGCCGTTCTTTTCTCCCTTGAGCTCGAAGCGCCTTTCGCTGCCCCTGAAGGAGGCAAGTACTTCCCTCGCGGTATCTCTGTCGATGCCGGCGCAGTCCGCAAACGCGATGAGTGCCAGTGCGTTATAGACATTATGCCTGCCGAAGACCCCTAAGGTGAAGCGTTCCTGCTTTTGGCCTTTAACATACAGATCGAAGGAAGGATGACCGGCTTCATAGGTGATGTCAGCGGCCATGTAGTCATGATCTCCCGAAAGGCCGAAGGTGACTACCTGTCCTTTTACTTCTTCGGTGATATAACCGGGATCGTCTATCTCGCCGTTTATTATCAGCGTGCCGTCGGAGGGCAGAAGAGAGGCAAAGCGTCTGAAGGACGAGCGTATATCGTCCAGATCCTTGAAGAAATCCAGATGATCTGCTTCTATATTAAGAATGATCTCAGTCTTCGGGAAAAAGTCCAGAAAGCTGTTTGTATACTCGCAGGCTTCGGTGACAAAGTAGTCGGAACCGCCCAGACGGAAATTGCTGCCGATGGAGGGCAGGATACCGCCGATGGAGAGGGTGGGATCCTTGCCGGCGCTCATCAAAAGCTCCGATACCATGGAGGTGACGGTGGTCTTGCCGTGGGTCCCGGCTATGGCTGCAGGGTATTTGTACAGCTTCATGATCTGGCCCAGGAGCTGCGCCCTGGTCATGAGGGGAATGCCCTTTTGACGGACGGCCATAAGCTCCGGATTATCTTCGTGTATGGCGGCGGTCATGACCACCAGATCGATGTCGTCTGTTATGTTCTCAGCCCGCTGTCCTATGTTGATCAATGCTCCCAGGGAAGTCAGATGCTCTGTCAGTTGTGACGGGTTCATGTCAGAACCGCTGATCCGGTATCCCTTCCTGATGAGCAGTTCTGCCAGGGTGCTCATGCTGATCCCTCCGATGCCGATGAAGTGGATGAGGGAACCGGGGGCGATGAAATCTATCTTTTCCATAATATGTTCTCCTGATTTTGTAGATATATAAATATTTCGCTCGGGATTTAAGATTCTTCGTCACTTCGTTCCTCAGAATGACAAAATCAGATGTCATTCTGAGCGGAGCGAAGAATCTTAAAAGGATCTTTCATTATTCCCGGCATTATCTCTGAACAGATACAATGATACAACAAATTGTGGCAAAAATAAAGGGAAACACCATATAAAGGTCTTAACACAAAGCGAAAAAAGTGTTATATTATTTCTATACATTTTTATCAAGATCAGGAGAGGGTATATGGTAAAAAAGGAAATGATAGCCATGCTTCTGGCGGGGGGCCAGGGCAGCAGGCTGGGAGTTCTGACCACGAAGGTCGCTAAGCCCGCCGTTTCTTTTGGCGGCAAATATCGTATTATCGATTTTCCTCTGAGTAACTGCATTAATTCCGGAGTGGATACGGTGGGTGTGCTCACCCAGTATCAGCCGTTGCGTCTGAATACCCATATAGGTATAGGCATACCCTGGGATCTGGACCGGAATATAGGCGGAGTGACCATACTTCCTCCCTTTGAAAAGAGCGTCAGCAGTGAATGGTATACGGGCACGGCAAATGCCATCTACCAGAATATAGAATATATGGACAGCTTTAATCCCGATTATGTGCTGATCCTTTCCGGGGATCACATATATAAGATGGATTACGGCGTGATGCTGGATTTCCATAAGAGTATGGACGCCACCGTCACCATAGCCGTCATGCCGGTGCCCTATGAGGAGGCCGGACGTTTCGGGATCATGATCACGGATGATGACAAGCGCATCACCGATTTTGAGGAGAAGCCGGATAATCCCCGGTCCAACCTGGCTTCCATGGGTATATATATCTTCTCCTGGCATGTGCTGCGGGATGCGCTCATAGCGCAGTCTGACCAGCCGAACCTGGATTTCGGCAAGCATATCATCCCCTATTGCCACGACAAAAAGGAGAGGATGTACGCCTACGAGTTTAACAGTTACTGGAAGGATGTGGGTACCCTGAACTCATACTGGGAAGCCAATATGGAGCTCATAGACATCATTCCCGATTTCAATCTTTATGAGGAATACTGGCGCATCTACACAAAGAGCGATACCCTTCCTCCCCAGTACATATCATCGGATTCCGTGGTTGAGAGATGTATCATAGGCGAAGGCTCTGATATTGCGGGTAAAGTCTATAATTCCGTGATCGGCTGCGGCGTCACCATCGGAAAGGATACCATAGTCAGGGATTCCATCATCATGAATGAGACGGTGATAGGAGAGGGCTGTGAGATATATAAGGGTATAGTGGCGGAAAATGTGGAGATAGGAGATCATGTGAAGCTGGGCTTCGGCGACGAGGTGACCAACGAGACGGATCCCCATATCTATAATCACGGGATAGCCACCGTGGGAGAGAGATCTGTGATCCCCTCCGGCGTATCCATAGGCAAAAATGTAGTCATCTCGGGAGTCACCGCACAGAAGGATTATCCCAATAACCGTCTGGAAAGCGGGAAGACTCTGATAAAGGGAGGTGATAAGCGATGAGAGCACTGGGTATCATCCTGGCGGGCGGCAATAATCACCGCATGAAGGAATTATCTCAAAAGAGGGCCATTGCGGCCATGCCCATAGCAGGCAGTTATCGCAGTATCGATTTCTCCCTCAGCAATATGACCAATTCACATGTCCAGAAGGTGGCGGTGTTCACCCAGTTCAATGCCAGGAGCCTGAACGATCACCTTTCGTCATCGAAATGGTGGGACTTTGGACGTAAGCAGGGAGGACTTTATGTCTTTACCCCCATCATGACCACTGAGAGCAGTTACTGGTACAGGGGTACGGCTGATGCCATTTATCAGAACATAGACTTCCTTAAGAATTCTCACGAGCCCTATGTGATAATAGCCTCCGGAGACGGCATCTACAAGATGGATTACAATAAGCTCCTGGAATACCACATAGAGAAAAAGGCCGACATCACCGTAGTATGCAAGGATCTGGATAAGGATGAGGACGTGGAGCGCTACGGTATCATAAAGATGGCAAAGGATAACCGTATCACCGAATTCGAGGAAAAGCCCGTGGTGGCAAAGACAAATACGGTATCCTGCGGTATCTATGTGATCAGGCGCCGTCAGCTCATCGAGCTTATCGAGAAATGTGCCGAAGAAGACAGGTATGATTTTGTCAGGGATGTTTTGATCAGATACAAGGATCTGCGCCGCATCTATGGCTACAAGCTGAAGGACTACTGGAGAAACATAGCCACGGTGGATGATTATTACCGTACCAACATGGATTTCTTAAGATCCGAGGTGAGAGAATACTTCTTCAAAACTTACCCGGATGTCTATTCAAAGGTTGACGATTTGCCGCCGGCAAAATATAATGTAGGAGCGAACATCAGGAACAGCCTGATATCTTCCGGCAGTATCATAAACGGTACGGTGGAGGATTCCATCCTGTTCAAGAAGGTGTTTGTGGGGAATAACTGTTACATAAAGAATTCACTGATCCTCAATGATGTATATATCGGGGACAATGTCCATATAGAGAACTGTATCATCGAGAGCCAGTGTACCATCAACAGGGATTCTTATTATAAGGGCGAGAACGGTATCCGTGTCCTCACGGAAAACGTCGATCGCTACGGTATCTGATTACTCCCGGGTCATAGGGGTTATGACAGGTTGTAAATTATAAAACTAAAACAAAAGAAAGGGGCAAAAATGAACATTACAGATGTGCGCATGAGAAAGATCAACAAAGAAGGGAGGATGAAGGCAGTAGTTTCCATTACCATAGATGACGAGTTTGTGGTACATGATATAAAGGTGATAGAGGGAGACGATGGCTGTTTTATTGCGATGCCCAGCCGTAAATCAATGGACGGGGAATATCGCGATATAGCCCATCCCATAAATACTGCCACCAGGGAGCGGCTTCAGAAGATGATCCTTGAGAAGTATGAGGATGCGCTGGTAAACGGTTTTGACGAGCCGCTTAAACAGTAAAAGAAACTGATGACTGCTTCATAAACAGTTTGATCAAGCCGCGTTTGCCGCCGCAGGGAGACAAATGCGGCTGTTTGTTGTTACCCGGGGATCATATGTTATGTATATAATAGCAGGTCTGGGAAACCCCGAAAGAAGATATGACAATACCCGTCATAACATAGGCTATGAGGTGATCGACGCCATTTCGGATGAGTACCGTATAGATTTGAATATGGATAAGCACAGGGCTATCTGCGGAAGGGGCATCGTGGAGGGAGAAAAAGTCCTTCTGATGAAGCCGCTGACCTATATGAATCTTTCAGGTCAGGCCATAGTCTCAGCGCTTTCGTATTATAAAGAGGATCCTTCGGATTCTCTTTTGGTGCTGTGCGATGATGTGAACCTGCCCTGTGGCATGATACGCATCAGGGAAAGAGGCAGCGCCGGCGGCCACAACGGCCTTAAGAACATCATTGCCCTTACCGGTTCTGAAGACTTTAAACGCATAAGGGTGGGAGTGGGTGAAAAGCCCCCCCGCTACGATCTGGCGGACTGGGTGCTGGGCCATTACAGCCCACAGGACAGGACGCTGATGGATGAGGCCATAGGGGATGCGGTGAAGGCTGCGGCCCTGACAGTGACGGGGGACATTGCGAAGGCGATGAATCTGTATAACAAGAAGAAAGATTCTTCGTCACTTCGTTCCTCAGAATGACAACATCTATACTCTCTGTCATCCTGAGCGGAGAATCCTGTACCCTCTGTCATCCTGAGCGGAGAATCTTGTACCCTTTGTCATCCTGAGCGAAGAATCTTGTACCCTTTGTCATCCTGAGCGGAGAATCTTGTACCCTCTGTCATCCTGAGCGGAGAATCTTGTACCCTTTGTCATCCTGAGCGGAGAATCTTGTACCCTTTGTCATCCTGAGCGAAGCGAAGGATCTTAGAAAATAGAAATAAAGCATGACTATGAGAAAAGCACGGTTTCTGTCACCCCTTGAGGATTTTGGCGAGATCGAAGAGATAAAAAAGGATATAGTAAAGCAAAAGGGAGTGGTCGACATAGAGGGATGCCTGGAAACACAGAGGCTCCACCTTATGTACGGCCTTCCTTTTATCGGAAAAAAAGAGATAAAAAAGCGTCTGGTGGTGACTTATGATGAGATAAGAGCCAGACAGCTTTTGGATGATTACAGATTCTTTGATCAGGATGCCGTGTATTATCCTGCGAAGGATCTGATGTTTTTTCAGGCTGATATCAAGGGTAATCTTCTGACAAAGGAGAGGATGGAGGCGCTCAGGGTCATGGCATCCGGGGACTCCTGTACTCTTATCACCACGGTGGATGCCCTTATGGAGCATATGCCCGGGCCCGGAATGATCAGGGACAATATCATTACCCTGGGTGTGGGCGATGCCCTGGATGAAAAGGAGCTTTCGGCTACCCTTGTAAGACTGGGGTATGAGAGGATGACCCGTGTTGAGGATGTGGGTCAGTTTGCCATGAGAGGCGGCATAGTCGACGTTTTTTCCATGACAAAGGACAATCCCTACAGGATAGAGCTCTGGGGGGACGAGGTCATCTCTATCAGAGCCTTTGACTGTGAGAGCCAGCGCTCCGTCGAAGATCTTCAGAGTATCGAGATATTGCCGGCCAGGGAGCTCATCCTTTCCAATGAGGAGAAGCTTAAGGGACTTTTACGGATAGAGGAGGAGGCAAAGGCTCTTTACGAAAAGCTCAGGGGTGAATTTAAGACTCAGGAAGCACACCGGATAGACGAGAGTGTAAAGGAACTGAGGGAGAGCATCACTCAGGGCTTTTTTGTGGATCTGGATGCTTTCATGCCCTATTTTTGTACTCAAAGATGCAGTATACTGGATTTCTTTGACAGAAAGGATACCCTTGCCTTCCTGGATGAGCCCCTGCGGGTGTTCGAGAAGGGCAAGGCCATAGAAAACGAGTTCAAGGAAAACATGCAAAGCCGGGCAGGAAAGGGATACGCCCTGCCGGGGCAGGCGGATATACTCTATCCTGCGGAAAATATCTTCGCCAGGCTGGAAACCTTTATGAGCTGCGGCCTGTATACCATCAGACAAAGGTCCAACCCCGCGTACAGGGCGGTGAATGCCTATCACATGACCGTAAAACAGGTCAATTCCTACAACAACAGTTTTGACGCCCTGGTGGGAGACCTGGAAAGATACGTAAAGAATAAATACCGCATCCTGTTGATCTCGCCCTCTGTCTCCAGGGGTAAAAGAATGGCGGATGAGCTTCTGGAAAAGGGCTTTACCGCCTTTTACAGCGAGAGCGACGACAGGGTACTGAAAAGCGGCGAGATAATGATCACAAAGGGCCAGCTTTCCAGGGGCTTCGAATATCCCCTGACCGGCTATGTGGTCATCTGTGAAAGCGATATCTTTACCCGGAATATCCGCAAGCGTCCCAGAAAAAAGGATTTCCACGGTATGACCCGGGACGCCTTTATGCAGCTTAACGTGGGGGATTATGTGGTCCATGAGAGCCACGGGATAGGGATATACCGCGGAATAGAGCAGATCACTGTGGATAAGGTGGTCAAGGATTATATGAAGATCAGCTACCGGGATGACGGGAATCTGTATATTCCGGCCACCGATTTTGCATATATCCAGAAATATGCTTCCGCGGATGCGAAGAAGCCAAAAATAAACAAGCTGGGTACTGCCGAATGGTCCAGGACAAAGAGCAGGGTTGTCACTGCCGTGGATGAAGTGGCAAGGGACCTGGTGCTTTTGTATTACAAACGCCGTGAGAACAAGGGCTTTGTCTACGGAGAGGACACCGTATGGCAGAAGGAATTTGAGGAGATGTTTCCTTATGAGGAGACGGGAGACCAGCTTCGGGCCATAGAGGATACGAAAAAGGATATGATGAGCCCGAAGATCATGGACAGGCTCATCTGCGGGGACGTGGGCTTCGGAAAGACGGAGGTGGCCCTGAGGGCTGCGTTCAAGGCAGTCCAGGAAAACAAACAGGTGGCCTTCCTGGTGCCTACCACCATCCTGGCTTCCCAGCATTACAATAATTTTGTCCAGAGGCTCAAAAATTTCCCGGTGAGGGTGGAGCTGATGTGCAGGTTTAAAACTCCCGGACAGCTAAAAAAAACAGCCGCAGATCTGGAAAAGGGTCTGGTGGACATCGTGGTGGGAACCCACAGGATACTTTCAAACGATGTGAAGTTCAAGGACCTGGGACTTCTGGTCATAGATGAGGAGCAGCGCTTCGGCGTGGCCCACAAGGAAAAGATAAAAAAGCTTAAGGAAAACGTGGATGTGCTGGCGCTTTCGGCTACGCCCATCCCCCGTACGCTTCACATGTCCATAGCCGGGATCAGGGACATGAGCCTTCTGGAGGAGGCTCCGGATGACCGCATGCCGATCCAGACCTATGTCATGGAGTTCAATGAAGAGATGATCCGCGAGGCCATCAGCCGTGAGGTGAAGCGCAACGGCCAGGTTTATTACGTATATAACAGGATAAACACCATAGCCCAGGTGGCGGCTATGGTGCAGGAACTGGTACCCGAGGCCAGGGTGGAATACGCCCACGGCAGGATGAATGAAAGCCGTCTGGAGGAGCTGATGGCCGATTTTGTCAACGGTGAGATAGATGTGCTGGTGTCCACCACCATAATCGAAACGGGACTGGATATACCGAACGTCAACACCATAATCATCCATGACAGCGACCGCATGGGTCTGTCTCAGCTCTATCAGCTCCGGGGCAGGGTGGGCCGTTCCGGGCGCACGGCCTATGCCTTTCTGATGTATAAAAGGGATAAGCTGTTAAGGGAGGAGGCCCAGAAGCGCCTTTCTGCCATCAGGGAATTCACGGACCTGGGCTCGGGCTTTCGGATAGCCATGAAGGATCTGGAGATAAGAGGGGCGGGAAATATCCTGGGAAAGAGCCAGCACGGCCACATGGAGGCAGTGGGTTACGAGCTGTACTGCAAGCTCCTGAATGAAGCGGTCAAAAAGGTGATGCCGGATAAAGAGGGCAAGGGCAGCATTCCTGTACTCGAGTATGACACGACGGTGAATATCTCGGCAGACGCATTTATACCCGGAGGCTATATCACCAACGAGTCCATGAAGCTGGATATGTATAAGCGGATAGCCGCCCTGGAGGATCCGGATGAAGCTACGGATCTTTTAAGCGAGCTTAAGGACAGGTTCGGTCCGGTGCCTGAGAGCGTGACCAATCTGGTGGATATATCCCTTCTCCGCGCCCTGGCCCATGAGTGCTACATGGAAGAGGTAAACGAGAACAGGGATTTCCTGGAGTTTAAGCTGTATCCCAAGGCACCCATAGATCCGGCGGCCATAATGGAGATACTTTCCCACTTTGAGGGCAGGATGTCCTTTAAAAACGGGGAAAAGCCTGCCCTCATTTACAGGCGCACCGGGGAGGATGCCCCCATTCTGACCCGGGCTAAGACCCTGCTTGAGGCGATGGAAAAAATCCTTCGCCCTTAAGTCCAAGGGAACACATTTGATAGTCATTCTGAGCGAAGCGAAGAATCCTTCTGAATGATACAGGTGGACAAAAAATACCGAATAAGCATCGAATCTGACCGAATAGTCATAAAAGTGAAATACTTATCAAAATCAACAAAAACGTCAATCCGTTAATCCGTATTATTTCCGAATGAATACTCAGAAGGAGGTAATCAGATATGTTAAACAGAAAATATTTTAAAAAGCTGGCAGCCTGCCTGTCCATGGTAATGGCATTTACGGCTCTGCCCGGTACTTTCATCCAGGCCGCTCAGGTGACTGAAGAGGATGTTCTGGGTGAGCTCGATGTGTTGACTATTAAAGATAATGATCCTTTATTTAAGGTGAGCTGTTGTTGGGTGGATCGTACCGGTAAGACGAGTATGGTGATCACTGTTAACGGTACGGATAAGGCAGCCGAGAAGAGACTTACGTATCCGGATATACTGGTTCTTGATCCCAACAGAAAGGTCTATGATTTTGGAAGGGCCACTTATAAGGGAAAGACATATGATCTTTTAGAGTACAATACAGCGAATACGGCTGATAAGGAGCAGTTTTCCCGGAATGGAGATGATTTTACCATCAAACTGTCTTCTTATGCGCTTGATAAATCTGTTTCCGCTCCCCAGACCGGCGCTGAGCTTCTGGTGTTTGTTGAGGGGCATAATAAGGACTATACTTCAACGGTTCATTCCAATCCCATAACCATCAGGGTTCCTGAGGTTGGCAAGAAGGAGTTCTTCTCTGTAAATGATGGCAAGCCCGATGAGGATAAGGACAAGGATAAGGACGAGGATAAGGATAAGGACAAGGACGAGGATAAGGACAAGGATAAGGACAAGGATAAGGTTACCGTAAGCGATGATTCTTCTTCCGTAAGCCAGGGTCTGGTAGGCCCCATGGTAGATAAGGGCATTAAGACCACGGTTAAGGATGAAAAGGGTAACCTTCTTGTAAGCAAAGTACTTGCTCCCGAATGGATCACTTATAACGGCACGACCCATAAGACCCAGTATGATAAGACAGGCAAGAAGGTGACCAATGATATCACTGTTGAAATACAGGGTTCCGTATCCGGACTTGCTACCCCCAAGGTTAAGGTCAAGAACTCCAGGAAGGTATCCGGAAACAAAGGGGATAAGAAGAGATGCTATGTAAATCTCAGCTTTAAGGCAAATAAGGGTGCTACAAAGGAGCAGAAAGATCTTGTCAAGCTTCTCAATAAGGAGCTTAAGAACCAGAACATCTATGTGGATATGAGACAGGCTGATCTTTCAAAGGCTAAATTTGAGTATAAGACCGATAAGAAGAACACAAAGATCACCAAGCTCACCGCTAATATCAATGGTTATACCTTCAAGTTGAGCAAGAAAGAGTACACATTTAAACCTGTTACGTCAGGCGGATATGAGCTCAACTTTAGCGGTAACTTCAAAGGAACTGCCCAGGTTAAATAATATCAGGTAAATAATCAGATCCGGATTGATTGATGATCGAAGGCGTATCCCGACCGAAAGGTTCGGATACGCCTTTTTTGTGAGTACTTGACAACCTGACGGACGGTATATACAATTTTTGGTTGTAAGTATATTACAGATGCTATACAGGGAAATTTTGATTATAAATAAAAGATGAAGATATGTCTGGTCGGCTCGTCAGGAGGCCATCTCACACATTTATATATGTTAAAGCCTTTCTGGTCAAAGCATGACAGGTTCTGGGTGACTTTTGACAAGGAGGACGCGGTCTCCCTCCTTAAGGGTGAGAGGATGATACCCTGTTATTATCCGGCTAACAGGAGCCTTTGGGGTCTTATCCTAAATACAAAGCTGGCCTTTAAGGTGCTTTCAAAGGAACGCCCCGATCTGATCATATCATCCGGAGCCGCAACAGCCGTCCCCTTTTTTTACATAGGTAAGTTATTTGGTGCAAAGACTGTCTGTATCGAGGTCTTTGACCGTATTGACCGTTCGACCCTTTCCGGACGGCTGGTATATCTTGTTGCAGATAAATTCATAGTTCAGTGGGAGGATATGAAGAAAATCTATCCGAAGGCGGTTTTTCTCGGGAGTATTTTCTGAAAAAGGCGCTGTGGCGCCCTGCGATCCTGTGGGTAATGGTAAATGATCTTTGTGACAGTGGGAACCCATGAGCAGCAGTTTGACAGACTGGTGGGTTATATGGATAAATGGGCCGGCAGCCATGATGAGGAGGTGGTCATCCAGACCGGATATTCCTGCTATGAGCCGCAGAACTGCCGGTGGAGCAGGCTGTATCCATATTGGAAGATAAAAGACCTGGCAGAGGAGGCCAGGCTTGTGATCTCTCACGGAGGGCCCTCAAGCTTCATCCTGCCCCTGTACTTTGGCAGGATCCCCATAGTCGTGCCCCGTAAGGCAGGCCTGGGCGAACATGTAAACGACCATCAGGCTGAATTCTGCAGGGAGCTTGAAAAGCGATGGGGCAATATCATCGTAGTCGGGAATATCGCCGATCTGGGAGACGTGATAGACAGGTATTATGAGATCACAAAGAATATGAGAACCGATTTCACAGGCAATAATGAAGAGTTTTGCAGGGGATTTGAAAAAATAGCGAAGGAGCTTTGTAAGATATAGCATGATCTCTCGTAAAGAAGGACAGTTGACCGATAAAATATTGGACAAAGCTGTGATCATCGCGCTTATAGTGCAGATGGCCTTTATTCTGTATATGAATCTTTTCCGGGCGGATACCATCATAGATTATGATTCGTCCAGCGCCTATATGCATGAAATGGAGATGGGAAGCCAGGGCAGGATCTTTCCTTCGGAGTATGGATATCAGGCATCCATGGATCTTGACAGTGCATCGCTTATTTCGGCACTTCTTTATCATTTCACCGGGGATATCTTTTTGTCCAGAGGCATTGCCAATACCCTGGTGGTATTTCTTTATATCTATGTTGTAAAATGTATCCTTGACAATATCCGGATTTCGGTAAGGTGGAAAAGGTTCTGTATTTTACTGTTTTTCATCCCCTACAGCATGACCATGCTGGGATACTGGCGGATGCTTTTTGCCGGGGGCGGGTTTTTCGCCTTCAGGGCACTGGTGCCACTCCTTCTGATCAGTCTGGTGCAGGATATTGATAAGGGAAAGGCCTTCAGTAAATATGCATTGAGGATTGTCCTTTTGATCATCATAGTATTTTTAACAGGCCTCAGCAGCGGGGCTTATCTTTGTCTTTGTGCAGTGTTCCCCCTTATCCTGTGGGAAGCGGTGAGCTCGTTTTTAAAGGGAGATTACGGATATATAAAGTCAAAAAGAACAGCCATCGCCCTTGCTGCACTGTTGGCTGCCGTTATGGGCATGGCTCTTCAGAAGGCAGTGGGCTTTTCTTCCACTGCGGACGGTAAGTACATTCTTACTTCGGAAAAATGGGCCGGTGCGCTGCTGGCAGGCTTTGCCGGTCTGTTTGAGTTGTTCGGGGGACTGACCATCCATGAGCAGGTAAAACTGTTTTCCGCCGAAGCCGTGGGTACGGCCTTCTGTTTCGCGGCCACCTGCATCCTGATCGCCGCGATAGTATATACCCTTGTGACATGCATAAAGAAAAAAGATATATCAAACATGAAGGGATATATTTTCTCGGTCATGCTGGTAAATATGATGATGTTCGGTTTCCTCGATCTTAAATACGGGGAGACTGTTTTTGAAAGCAGGTATCATCTGATCCCCATGCTGCCCTCCTTTTTCCTGCTGGCCATGCTGCTGGAGGAGCTTTCAAAAGGTGGAAGGCTTAAAAGGCTGCAGATACAGACCCTTCAGATCCTGGTCATGGGGATTTTTGCTGCGGTCCTGCTTTACGGCGATGCCCAGTGGGTATATGCAAAGACAGCCCTTGGATCCGGCAAACTGAAAGAACTCAACCGGATCATGGAGGATGAAGGGATCAAAACTGCGTTCATTGTGGGAGATGATAACAAGGTTCTGGGAAGAAAGCTCAGAGTCTACAGCCGGGATATACATTATATTGTGCTAAGTGACGGCGCCCTGTCGGCACGTCAGACCACCTTCGGAGGGACTACGCGGTATCTGGATAATACCATGCAGGAGGGCAGGGCAGCCATCATAGCTTCGAAAGAGGCGTATGAAACCCTGCCGGTTTATCTTGTGAAAGATATGGAATACTTAAGGGAATATGACGGATTACAGATATATGCAGCTCATGAGAGCAGGTTTGACTGCGTGGGCGGCCCTGTCGCCGGAAAGGACAGGGTGGTGGATCTTCCCTATTCACCGGGTTATACCTGGGATAACGCCCTGATAGATGATGAGGGGACCCTCGTGATGAAGTCCGGGGGAGGAAGCCTTGCCGCCTCATATGAGGTTGTTGCCGGGACCTGGGAGTATACTGTTTATTATGATATGGCTGATGGATCCGGTGACGCTTTTGCTAAGATCCGGGTCGGAGATTCAGAGCCGGTATGCGCAGCACTTGATCCGGCGTCGGATCATGTCAGAGTTTCCGATATAGTCACGACGGAGGGACAGACAGTCAGCTTCATCGTAAGCGCACCGGAAGGTACAAGGATCAGAAGTATCGAGATCAACAGAGAAGAATGATGAAAATACTTATATTTGCTGAGGTCTATTATCCCGATGTGATGGGGGGCGGCGAATTATCAACAAAACAGATGGCGGAGGATCTGGTTAAAAAAGGGCATGAGGTGGTGGTTATCTGCCTTGGAAAGAAAAGCCTTGATGAGAAACAGAACGGGGTTTTGATAAAGAGAAAGTATGTCAAAGGCTTAAGTGAGCATTTTCTCAGCAACACAAAGAATAACAGTATCCCGGATCCTTTCTCGACGATTGATAAGATCATAAGGAAAAGGGGAGATCTTTATCAGAGTAAAAAATGGTATGAAAAATACAGAGCTCTGATAAAAAATGAAGCTCCGGATCTGGTCCACACGGTATCGCCCATGTCATATCTGGGCCGGCTGAATCTGTGGAAGGCGGCCTG
>JAEEGL012579963.1_pt1 | contig 14799 bp, 9 predicted proteins | sample 9134231 | NCBI WGS metagenome assembly JAEEGL01 (sample SAMN16246548, study PRJNA631951) | gut metagenome | biome: gut microbiome; feature: rumen; material: fiber-attached | host: Bos | place: Iran: Karaj | collected 2018-10 | reverse complement strand
GAACCCTACATCCACGACGCATCGGTCGTCGCCAGCAAGCCCTACCGCCGGCTCCTCTACGCAAACGGCAACTACTTCTACGGCTCGGTCGCCGGGCTCGCGGCCGTCCCCGACGCCGCCGGCGCCCCGCGCACTCTCGGCAAAATCGCCCCCGGCCCGCTCAACGCGCCCGCGCCGGTCACGGTCCTGTCGGTGAGGTAGCGAAGCGGTTTGGCAGTTAAGATGGTTGGGATGGCATTTGAGGAATGCAAGATTCCCGTGAGGGAGATTGTCAAGGCATACTGGGCATTCCTGTAGAATCGACGGGATGAAAAAGTTTCTATTCCTCAGCGTCTTACTCGTCCTTGCGGGCTTTTTTTCCCCGGCGGCCGCCGCCGTCTTTTTGCTGTCAACGTCTGGCGCGCCGGCCTTTCCCGACACGGAGGAATCGCTTTCCGCTGAAATAGAGCTTCCCCGGCGAAGCGCCGTGACGATCCGCATGGAGTGTCCCGCCACGCCGACCAACTGCGCGGAAGTCGTCCTTGGCCGTGACTCGGACCTCGACGGCGAACTCGGCTGGTCGGAGGCGCTCCTCAAATTCGGGTGGGACGCCGGAAGCTGGTTCGTCTCGTCCCCGGCCACTGGGGAAACGTCGTTCGAGGAACCTTCCGTAGGCGGCCCGTCTGCCGGCTTCCGGTTCACCTTCCACGTGGACTCCGCCGGGACGCCGCATTCCGCCACCGCCCGTGCCGGCCATTCCGCCATTCTCCCCGCCGCCGCCCGGATGGCCGAGGAGGCCGGCGATGCGTCGCATTGGAACTGCCTGCGGGTCGTCACCCGCGGCGGGGGCACCGCGGCTGTCCGCCTCTCAACCCGGCGCGACGGCTCCCTGGTCTTCGTGAAATAGCGCCGGACGCGACAGGCCATGCCCGCTGACCAGATCGTCTCGAACCTCCTTGCGGCCGCACTGGCCCTCGCGACCGGCGCGGCGCTTTGGCGCCATGTTCTTCCGCGCGAAGTCCTCGCGGCGGCGGCCGACTGGTGGCGCGGCATGGGGCGCGCCTCGCGCGTGTTCCTGGCGGCCTTGCTGGCCACGGGCGTGATCTACGGCGGCGGGAAGATGCGCCTACTGCTTCCGCCCCTGCCGCCATCCCCGCTCCCGCAGCCGGCCTTCACCGAGTCGGAGCGAACCGCCGGCTTTGCGTGCGTGGCGGGCGAAGCCGCGCCGTGGATGCCGACGAACGCCGCCGTCCTGGCGGACTTCGCCTCGGCCACCAACGCCGCCGCGCACCGCCCCTGGCTTGCGACGGGTGTGTGCGACGACTACTTCACCCTCACACCTCCGACGAACGCGCCCATCCGCCTCGGCACGAACGGCGTCAGGCGGCTCGTGGTCTTCTCGCAGGGTGCAATCCGCGCGATCTTCGACGACGGCTCCCACGCGCTGCTCGAGCCGTGCCGCGCCACGCTGGCGTTTTTGCCTGAAGGCGCATGGGCCGCGCACGGCGTCACGTCGCGTTGCTGGACGGCCTCGTCGCCCGCCTCCACCGTCGTCGCGTGGGAGAACGCCCTCCTTGCGCGAGACTCGTCGCGTCCGCTTTCGTTCCAGGTCGAGTTCCTGCGAAACGGCGACTTTCTCTACCGCTACGGCGACCAGGAGGCGCTGACAAACGCCGCGTCCGCCGCCTTCTCGCGCGGCGGCGCGACTGTGACCGGCGCGGTGGCGCGCGCCTCGGCGCTCCTCTTCCGCTGCGTCGAGGGCCTTGGGGACGGCACGGGCGACGCCGACGGCGACGGTCTCTTCGACGCCGACGAGGTGCTCGTCCACGGCACCGACCCCTTCCACCGCGACAGCGACGGCGACGGACTCGACGACGGTGTCGAAATCACACGGGGTCTGGATCCGCTCTCCCCCGACACCGACGGCGACGGCGCGCCCGACGGCTGGCTTCCCGGCTACCTCGAAGGCAGCCCGTTCGGGCGGGCGGGATGCGTGTCGGTCACGCTGGAAGAGAACCTCCCCGAAGGCTCGTATGCGGTTCTTTTCGCGGACGGCGTCCCCCTCATTCTTCGCGAGGCGGGTAGCTACGGGGTCGGCTGCGGCGTTGGCGAGATGGTGACGCTCTCCCTAAAGGGGGCGTCGCGCACCGCTGTCGCCGTCCCCCTTTCGCTCCACGTCTCCGACGAATGCTCCCTTGTCCGCGTCGAGGACGACCAGGGGATGTTCCTTGCCGGTGGCGGGGGAAGCTGCGCCGTCGGCGGGGAGGCAAAGGAGGCGCGGGTGATCCTGCCGAGCATCCGGCTTGCGGCGGCAGACGGATTCGGCACTAACCCGTGTTGCGTATGGTCGTCAGCGGGTGCGGCTGACTTTGACCTCGAATGCGAGCCGTCGGCGTGCGGCGGGCTGGCCGGCGCGATCGAGGCCGATGGCTTCAGGGAGGGGTCGCGCTACTCGCTCGACCTCGGCCCCGGCGTCGGCGCCGAATCCGAGGCCTCGGCGTCTCTCTGGCTGCGGGACGGCTGGCTGACGCGGGGCGAGTTCCGCGAAGGCGTCAGCGTCCATGCCTCGCAGCTGGCGCCGCTCTGCGCGAGATGCGGCGAAATCCACGGCGAGGGCGAGTGCGACTTGTCGGCCGACGGGCCTGTGGACGGCGACGACGAGGCGCATTCGAGGACGTTTCTCCGCATCGGAACCACCAATACGCTGTTCGCCACGCGGCCTTCCATGATCTGTTTTTACTGCGGCCAGGGCCTTTCGACGCAGGTCGTGTGCAGCGTCGTCTCGAACTCCACGGGCCTCGCCGCCGTTGTCGACGAGGACGAGATGCTCGTCCAAGTCGTCGCGGAGTCGCGGAGCGAGACGCTCTGGTCCGACTACGTGCGGTACCGCCACGGGACGGAAGACACCCGCGTCGTCGAGGGGCTGCTGCGGTTCACGCTGGCGGACATACGCCTTCGCTTCGACTACAATGGCGACGGCTCCATCGACGATGCCGAGAGAAACCGGGCGGCGGAATCGCAAAGAACGGACGCGCTGCCCGCGAGATGGGCGATCCCGCTCCGGGCGGAACCCTATCGCGCCGACTTCACGGTTCGGGCCTGCGACGACCTCGCCGTCGGCGCCTGGCTGTCCTCCGACGGCCACAGGCTTTTTGCCGATCAGGCCTGCGCGTCAAACGACGTGACGGACTCGGCGTCCGCCGTACTCGACCGCGACGGCACGACGTCGCTCTGGCTCTCTACGACGAACGGGAATATGCGGGCAACCCTGCACCTCTCGCTGGGAGGGGGCGATCCCCTTTTGGCCGAGTCGATCACGCTCGAAGTGCGCAGCCTGGAACTGCCCGAACGCTGGGTGACGCGGGACGGCCTTCCGCTCGAATACGGCTACGGGACGATTTCGAACGCGCCGACGTGGCGGCTGGTTTCGAAGACGGCGGGCGGCGTTGTGCAGTCGGGGGTCGGCCACGACTTCACGGTCCCGCCGTCGTCGCTGGACGTCGGCGACTACTGGGTGACGGCGCTGGACCCCGACCTCGTGCGGGAGGGCTTCGCGCACAACACGGCTACCGGGCTGCTCCACGTCGTCGAGACGCGGCTCGCCGCGACGAACGCCGTCGTCGTTCGCAACGCCACGGCCGGAAGCGCGAGCGGCCGCCGGCGGCTCGCGCTCGCGCCCGGCTCGACGCCATGCGCCGACTGGCGCATATCCCCGGTGGACGCCGACGGTGCGCGTCTCTACGCGGCGGCCACCGGCGGCGAGCCGCAGACGGTCGTCACCAACGCGACGGAAGTCTGGGTCGCCGCCGGCGGGGAATGCGGCGACTACACCGTCACGGCTACGCATCCCGACTGCCCGCAGTCCCACGATTCCGCGACCGTGGCCGTCGTCGAGGCCCGCATGGCCGTCGACTACGACTTCGACAACGAGGTCGGCGACGACGACTTCGCGCAAAGCGCCACAAACAGGGCTTTCACGCTGTGGCTCAACAACGACAACGACGACGCATCGGGCTTCAACAACATCGACGGGTCGGAAGGGGGAGCCGGTCTTGAAGTCCCCGAATACGGCTACCTCTACGCCGACTGGAGCGACACGAAGGTCAACGGCCTCCGCGACCTCATCGACTGGCTGCCCGTCTGCCTCGACCTGTCGCAGCTTCTGGATGCTTTCCCGGTCGATGGCGGCTTTTCATACCACATCGCGCAATCTGACGACGCGCTCTCCTTCATCTGGACATCGCTTGAGCCAACCTCGGCAGGGAACTACCTCTTCGCCGACATCGCCTGTGCCGGACAGAATTTCGCGCAGCCGGTCACCAACGCCACCGTCGCGCGGATGTCGGGAGGCGCGCTCGCGGTGCCGGCTAGCTTCCTTGCGCAGACGGGACACGATCTCGTCTGCCTTGTCGAGGGACGGTGCGCCTCCTCGGCCCCGCTGGCGCTTGAAGTCGTGCAGGGCGATTCGCTCGTCGCGCGTATCGAACTGCCGCTCCGCGTGACGACCGTCGAGGACATGTTCAGGTTCGTCAATCTGCGGCCCTTCGCCGGCGGAAGCACTTCGCCCCAATCGCGCACGAACGAGCCGCCGTACCGCCCCTACATCCCCAACGGCAGGAACGTGTTCCTCCTCCACGGCTTCCTGGTCGGCGCGAACGAATCGCGCGGCTGGGGCAGCGAGTTCTTCAAGAAGCTCCTCCGCTCCGGCAGCCGCGCAGATTTCTGGATGGTCACGTGGGAGAGCGACGCCGGAACGGCGGCCGACTATTATCTCAATGTCGAAAACGCCTTCGAGACGGCTCCATGCCTCGCAAGTCTCGTCAACTCCGTGCAGGGCGACAAGGTGATTCTCGCCCACAGCCTCGGCAACATGGTCGTGTCCTCTGCGATACAAGACCACGACATGAGCGTTGGCAAATACTTTGCCCTCAACTCCGCCGTGGCTTCTGAGGCATACGACGCCACGCTCTTCGACACGGCAACCAACAACCCTCTCGTCCACAGCGAATGGGTGTCGTTCACCAACGCCTCGTGGAGCGCGACGTGGCACGGCTGCTTCGGCTCAAACGACGACCGCTCCCGCCTTACTTGGCGTAGCCGCTTTGCGGACGTGCCGACGCTGACGGAGATGTATAACTTCTATTCCTCCGGAGACGAGGTGCTTGAAATTGGCCCGCAGGGGATAACGGTTTTGGACTGGGACCAGAGCGTCAGGCAATACACATGGCACAAGCAGGAGGCGTTCAAAGGACGGAATGTCCTTTATGGCACAGGCTGGGCTGGCTGGGGTTTCGAGAGCAACGTCACCGCGCAAGCAGTCAACGCCGCGCCGCCATCGGTCCTCCGCGACTTGCCGATATTCGAGCACGACCCCGACGAGATGTTCAGCGCGGCGATCACGACGAACATGCAGAATCGTATCCTTGCAAAGGGGATTCCCGCGCTGTCAAATCCAGTCGGGAGAGAGCCTTTGTATTCTTCTGTTTACGCGCCCCATGATATGAATAGGATACCATCTTCTGATTATCCCAACGGCATAAGTCGCCCAAATGGGTGGTGCCGCGGCGATTTCTCCGATAGTATGCCCTGGCTGCATAGCGACATACAAAACACGGCTTTTTTCTTCACTTTCAGGCTGTTTGAAAAAATCGCAGACAAAGGAGGCGTTCAATGAAACAGGCTTGCATAGTCTCCGTTGCTTTTTTTATGGCAATATCTTCGTATGCCGATTGGCAAGGGAATCTGCGTGGAGGTCTCGAAGTTAAAGTATCCATTGTCATTGTCGATCAATTTGGCGCGGTTGTCCCCAATGCCTATGTCGTCAACCATTTCATCATCCACGGCAAGAAAACGGAGCAAATCGCAAAGTTAACCGATGGCAATGGCCGCGTTGAATTCAAAGGAAGGGCCAACATAGAAACGATAGTTTCTGTTTCGAAAGAAGGGTATTACAAGCGAGTCGTCAGGCATAAGTTTATGAATCGTCCATATGCAGAGCTCGAGAAATGTGCGGAAAGTGGCAGATGGATTCCGTATGACAATGAAATGCGAATTGAAATCGGGAAGAAGGGCGACCAGATTCCAGTAAGCGGGAGAAGAAGGAAATTAGGGATCCCAAGCGGAGAGACGAAGTCTTTCCCGCTTGAAACAGAACTCCTGGAGCCCTTTTCTCTGGAAAAAGGAGCTGAACTGGGGCCACCGCTGAAATACGTGCAGCCAGACAAAGCAGCCAAGGCGGAAAAACTCCATGCCATTGCAACAAACCTCGTCGCGAACGCTTCCGCATATCTGGGACTGCAAGCCGACGTATTGAAGATTTCAGCGAATTATCCCTCGTTCGGTCGTGATTGGCGGGAGATACTGAAAAATATGGATGCAATTAGGAGAAAAGGCGGGAAAGGCGACGGCGACGCATATCGCTTCTCTCTGCAGACGGACGATGACGGCGCAGGGCTTTTGCTATGCGCTAAAAACATCCCCGATGGGGAAGCGCGCAGCGAGTATGTGTTTCCGCTCGTCGCACCAGAATCCGGCTACACAAATCGCCTTGATTTTTCCTTTGCCGGAAGAGGCGTAGGCGCGGAGACGTTCATCTTGTCGCCTGACGACTGCATTCTTGTGAGGTATTACGACAAACCCGCGCGGATCTACAGATATGCCATCTTAAACTATCTTGCGTTTACCCGCGACGATGACGGGGGAGGCGTAGTCAAGATGCAATATTGGCCGCTGCCGCCCCGCGAAACGCGCGACATAGAATTCATGCCATTTGATCCGACCATGTTAATCCAGAATCGGCGCAAGGTGAAGCCCCCGGAGTTCCTGCCCGCCACGCCAACTTGCGCACACCCGCCGAAAGTTATAGAATGATGCCATCTTAAAGGAGGAAAATGGCCAGTCCCATCTTCGAGCACGACCCCGACGAGATGTTTAGCGCATCCATCTCGACGAACATGCAGAACAGCATTCTCGCAAAGGGAATCCCGGCGCTGTCGAGGGCGACGGGGGTTGAAGATCAGTTCAATCCATCAAGGAATCGTTCAACCAATACCCAAACATACATGATGTCACCAGATCAAGAGGGGTATTGGTGCCGGTCTGGTGGCGACTGGGAGAGCCGATGGCTTCATTCTGACATTCAAAACTTGGCCTTTTTCTTCACGCACCATGTTTTCGATCAACTGGCAACCAAAGGTGTTTTGCGATGAGCAAACGTTTTTTATTGATTCTCGCAGTAGCGACATCCTTTTTCGCCTTAGGCGACTCTGCGGACAGGAGCATCGGTATTTTGCGTCGGCGCGGCCTGAAAGGTGCCATAACCGTTTTCGTCTCCAATTCTTCCGGAGAACCCATTGCGGATGCCGAGGTCAATTTCTATCTTCAAAACGGGCGAGGCAAAAACGGATTTGAAAGCGTAAAAGTCAAGACTGATTCATCCGGCAAGGCGACCGGGAAAGGCAGAATACAGATTTCCGCAATAGTGGATGTCCGCAAGGGGGGCTACCATCGCTATCGCGAGGAATTCACATATTTGACGCTCGACCCATCGAAGATGGATGGCGACAGATGGAAGCCTTATGAAAAAATACTGCAAGTCACTTTGCTGGAAAAAAGACATGAGACGGCTGCCCAGTCAAATTGGGGCTATGTACGCTTTCCTGTTTCGACAAACGACTTCTGGGTGTATTTGCCATCTTATGTTGCTCGTAAACCAACGATGGATCCATCCGGAAGGGACATCGCCCGTTTCCGCATTCATTGGGAGTGCGACAAGGACAATCGGGAAGGGAAAAAGACTCTTTCGCTTGAGAGTCCTGACGGAGGCGGATTTCTCGTAATGCAAAAAGGTGAAAAGTCAACCGGCATGGTTTTCCCCTACGAATACCCGACAAACGGCTATGCCAAAAGTTATTGCTATGAGACTCGATGGAAAGAGAGAGTGTGGATTAGTTCCAAGTTTGACGAGAAAAAAGAATTTTTGGCTTTCAAGCTGCCTTTCCTTGGGGGTGGCTATATTGAGAATTGTGAGTCTTATGCCGACAGGGCTTGGGCACCAAAATGGATCAAGAAGTATGCCGAATCGAATGGGGGAATGCCAGTTCCTGAATTTCAGTATGGCCTGATCTATCTACTTGATTTTGGAATAAAGTGGGAGAAAGGGGAGGGAATTGTGGAATTCCACTATATCTGCAATGTTGAGCCTGACGAATATTTCTGCGAGTATGACAGGGATTGATGCGTTCACACCTTTTGTTTTTAACGGCGCAACCGTGTAGAATAGAAGCGCAACAGCAGGAGCAACATGGTCAATCGCGGAAACAGCAATCGGTATGTCATCAATGATGTGCTTGAAGATCGAAACTGCGAGTTCTAGCCGAAAATGGCGTTGAATATTTTGGACAATGCTGGGAGTGGACAAATGGAACGGCCGACGCTGACGGAAATGTATAACTTCTATTCCTCCGGCGACGAGGTGCTGGAAATCGGGCCACGGGACATCAGCGTTCTCACAGGGGTGTCAGACAGCATGCGCCGCTATACTTGGCACAAGCAGGAGGCGTTCAAGGGGCGCAATGTCCTCTATGGTTCCGGCTGGGCCGGATGGGGCTTCGAGAGCAACGTCACGGCGCAAGCCGCGAATGCCGCGTCGTCTGCGACATTGCGCGACGCGCCAATCTTCGAGCACGACCCCGACGAGATGTGCTCTGCGACTATAGCGACGAACATGCAGAACCGCATTTTGGCAAAGGGCATTCCGGTACTGTCAAGTGCGACGGGGATAGAAGATCAACTTGTAACGCAAGGACAGGATGTCGAAACACATGGCTCATATGAAATGCTGCCAATTCCAATGCGTCCTTGGTGTAGGATATCCTACAAATGGCAGCTACGCTGGTTGCATACTGATGTTCATAATATCGCCTATTTCTTCACTCACCATGTGTTTGGAAAAATTGTAGAAAAGGGAGGCTTGTAATGGAAAAAAAAGTTATGTTTCTTGCACTTGACATGGTGTTTGCGACATCTGTGTTCGCAAGTGGCAACAGTATCGATATAATGCGGGAAAAAGGGCTAATGGGGAAGGTGTCTGTTGCGCTTAAGGATTCGCGCCAAAAACCCATTGAAGGCGCTCCCGTCCATTTTCTTTTTGAAAATGGAAGAGGGAAGGATGGGTATCAAGAAACAGTTGTGGATACCGACAAAAATGGCATGGCGTCTGCTGAAGGGAGGATTAGGATAAGTGTGATAATCAGCATCCGGCACACGGGTTATCATTGGCTGCACAAGGAGTATCCATATATCACTACAGACACAAATCGCATGGAGGGCGACCGCTGGAACCCGTATGGACAATTATACCAATTGACTCTTTATGAAAGGCGCAATCATGCCGAAGCGAGCTGGCACACCGGCCACATTCAATTTCCTCTTTCGACAAACGATTTCAAAATCTATTTGCCCAAAAACGTTTTCGGCAAGACAGGAATCAATCCGTCTTCAGAAGACATCGGGTATTTCCGGGTGCTTTGGAATTGCGAAACAAACAAGAACTTCAAGAAAGTTGAGTTGGCAATGTCTGTTGACGGCAATGGCGGATTCCTTGTCGCAAAACGAGGCGAAAAAGGGTCTGGAATGGAATATCCATACGAATTTCCCACCAACGGGTACTCTAGAGTTTACAGTTACGAAAGTGCTGTTAGCAACAAGATTCTCACAAGTTCAAAATTCAATGGCAAGACAGAGATGCTGATGTTTCAAATTGACAGCGTTGATGGGAAAGGCGCACGGACGTTGTCCTACGGCATAATCGAAAGACTTGGCCTCAACATTAACCGAGATAAGGGATGGGGTTCCGTAGACTTAGACTATATATTGAACGTTAAGCCGAACGACACGACTTGCGAATATGACTACTACTGAAATCCTGCGCGCAACAGAGTAGACCACAACGGCATTTGGAAGGAGCGGCATGGCTGAAAACAGGCAGTTGGCAAACGCAAAGTGCGCGAAGAACGACGAGTTCAACACGCAGTATGCGGACATCCATGAGGAGGTGAACGCATACCTCGACATTATATGGAAACAGATGGCTTCATACCGATTTGCAAAATGTTCCTTGTTTTTTCACTTTCGAGGTGTATGATTTGTGGACAATGCTGGGAGTGGACAAATGGAACGGCCGACGCTGACGCCACAAGCAGAAAAACATATGCGGTCGACAACACAAGAAGGAATCATTGTCTTCCTGTTTTCGGCCTGGACTGCCGGCGACGATCCGCCGCAACCGAAAGGGAATCTGACGATGGATGAAGCCTTGCCATCCGATGCCGATTCATGTAAAATGAATGTCGATCATGGCAAGTGAAATTATGGTGCAACCATGCCCTACGACCCCCATATCCGCGAAGAGGAGCTGAAGAACCGCGTCGCAGCCGACCTGTTCCCTTCGTTCGACTGCGCCCGCATCCTTGGCGACGTCGATTTCTGCGTCCAGCCCAAGGACGCGGGGCCGACGCTGTGGGAAACGGAGTCGCTGCTCTGGGCCGAGGCCAAGAACGGCGTCCGCAGCGACTTCGCCCCGCTCTTCGCCCAGCTCGTCCTCACCATCGGCGGCGAGAAGACCTTCGAGACGCACAGCCCGCCGCCCTTCCTCGGCGCCTTCGACTCGGAGAAGATCGCGTTCCTCCCCTGGCACGCCGCCCTCGACCTCTTCTTCCGCCCCGACATCGACTGGACCGCAACCCCCTCCAACACCGAGGCGCCCGCCTTCCGCCACGTCCTCGGCCTCCTCCGCCCCATCCTCGACGCGAACCTCGTTCTCTTCAGGTTCGGCGACCCCGACCTCCCCAAGTTCGTCAAAAAGAACCTCTTCGCCGGCAACACGAAGGCCAACCGCCTCAACGTCACGCGCAACAACTTCCCCTTCGTCTACCAGAAGTGGGTGAAGGCCGTCAAGCCCTCCATCGCCGTGAACTGGGACCTCCTCAAGAAGCAGGGCATCCACGACGCCGACTTCTTCCTGGCCGACCTCCTCTCGAAGGACAACGCCACGCTCATGCAGAAGCTCTTCGTCGTGCTGCGCGGCAACCACTACCTCGCCGACAGGCAGCTCGACCCGTCCGGCCTCCTCATCGAGAAGCGCGTGGACATCATGCGCGAGCGCATCCGCAACGGCGCCGCCCTCCTCGAATCCCACGTCTTCCAGTTCGACTTCCTCAACGGCTCCTTCGACGACCTCCCCGACGGCCTCCGCGACATCATCGGCGACCCCGAAAAGAGGAAAAAGCTCGTCGTCTTCATCAACCCGCCGTATGCGGAGGCGGCTTCAACCCGCACGACATCCGGCACGGGAACGAACAAGCCGGGTGTGGCGACGGAGCATTCCCTCAACGCCAAATACAAGCCCCTCATCGGCGCGGCTGCGAACGAACTCTTCGCCCTGTTCCTCCTTCGCGTGGCCCGCGAAATACCGGGCTGTGTCCTCGGCCAGTTCTCCAAGCTCAAGCACGTCCTCGCTCCGAACTTCAAGGCTTTCCGGGAGGTGTTCAAAGCGGATTTGAAAAAGGCGTTCCTAGTCCCGGCCAAGACTTTCGACAACGTAAGCGGAGAGTTCCCCATCGGCTTCTTCGTCTGGCGCACGGGTAACGATGTGGGCAACGTGGACGTTGCCCCTCCCGTTGCCGACGTTTACGATGCCAACGGCGAGTTCATCGGGACGAAGCGCCTCGTGGCGGTTTCGCGTGACCGCGTGATCAACAGCTGGCTCCATGGCTTCTTCGATCCGGCTGGTGAAAACATTGGCTGGCTTTGTTTCGTTCCAAACGATTTCCAGCACAACAAGGGCGTGTTCATTACTTCAAAGCCAAGCGAAAGCCTAATCCGCGAATCCCGCGTGGCGGCCATCACGAAAAATAACTTCCTCGTCATAGCCATCTACCTCGCCGTTCGCCATAGCATCGAGGCGAACTGGCTAAACGACCGCGATCAGTTCCTGTGGCCCTCCGACTCATGGAAGACTGACCACGGGTTCCAGCTTGACTGCCTGGTCTTCACGCTCTTCCACGGGCAGAACCGCATCTCGTGCAAGGCGGGCGTGAACCACTGGATTCCCTTCTCGGAGGACGAGGTGGACGCCAAGGACGCCTACAAGAGCCACTTCATGGTGGGGCTGCTGTCGGGGTGCGGGCGGCTCGCCCGCGGCGAGGGCAACGTGGACGTTGCCCCTCCCGATTCCGGCCACCTCTTCACCGGCCCGGAACCCGATCTCTTCGCGGCGGAGGGGTGCGAGGGCGGAGCAGCGGGTAAAGACCTTAAGGACCTTAAGGACTTTAAAATTCCTGACGCCAGCGTCGACTCCGGCTTCTCCCAGCCCGCCCGCGCCGTCCTTGACGCGGGGCGGCTGCTCTACCGCCACTACCACGCGCAGCCGGGGGCGCTGCCCGACGCCTCGTTCTACGACATCCGGGCGCACTTCCAGGGCTTCAAGCCCAACGGCCACATGAACCCCGATTCGCCCGATCCGGTCTACACGTCCCTCGTCGGCGACCTCCGCGCCGCCATGAAGGCCCTTGCCGCGCACATCGCGCCCAAGGTCTACAAGCACGGCTTTCTCCGATAACCCAGCGACAACGGTGATCGCCATTGACAACTTATTCCGCCTTTGGCATAATGTTCGCGTGGGTCTCGGGTTGCCATCGACGGGCGGAACCGACGACCTCTTAGCCTCGTGACTTCTTAAAACAAAGGTGACGCCCCATGCAGCGACATTCTTCACTCCTCTCTTCTCACTCGTCACTCGCCACTCGTCACTTGTCACTCGTGATTGCGGCGCTTGCCGCCTTCGCGTCAAGCGCCGCCCCAGTCTACCTCAAGGCCGATGCCACCGGCGCGGGCAACGGCTCGTCCTGGACTGACGCCTACACCGACATCGACTCGGCCGTGTCGGCCGCGCTCGCCGGCGACGGCGTGATCTACGCGGCGGGCGGCCTTTACACCTTCACGGCGCCGTTCTCCATTTCGACTTCTTTCTCGGTCTACGGCGGCTTTGCCGGCCAATCCATGGACGAGACGCCCGCCACGCGCGACACCGCCGCCCATCCCACCGTTTTCTCCGGCGACATCGGCGGCGACGACTACTGGATCCACTACGTCCCCAATGCCTCCTACTCCTTCACGGAGGAGAACCTGACCGGAAACCTGATCCTCGGCCCCTCGGGCGTCAACCTGCCGCCCGACTTCACCGGCGACTACGACGGCTACCGACCCAAATCCGTCGGCGTCAATGTCACCATCGCCTTCTTCTTCACCGGTTCCGCCGCCGTCGTCCTCGACGGCCTCACCTTTACCGGCTTCGTGCCTACGGCAAGCGGCAACAAGGGATCCCTGAACGCGCCGGTTTCCCTCCAGTCGGCGTCGTCCGTTGTCAACGACTGCACCTTCATCGGCAACACCGCCTACAACGGGTCCCTCTTCATGTACACGGACTCGAACAGCAAGAACACCTTCGAAATCACGAACTGCCGCTTCCTCTACAACTGGGGGGCCTCCACCGCCAGCGGCATCACCTCCTACGCCCGCCCGGCAATCTACCCGCTCATCACCAACTGCCTCTTCACCTGCTGCTCCCGCACGGGCTCCGTCGGCGGCAACGTCTTCAACGGCTGGCAGGGACACCTTGACGTCCGCGACTGCACGGTCACGCGCTGCGCTGTCGCCTCCGGCGCCAACTACAGCACGAACTACGGCGGTCCCGGCAACCTCCTGGCCGCCGAGGGCAACTTCGTCTTCCTCTTCACGGACTGCGTCTTCTCCAACAACTACACCGCCTGCTCCTCAGGCCACAACTACGCGCTCTTCAGCACCGGGCAGGGCAACCCGCACTTCGAGCGCTGCACCTTCGCCAACAACCTCTCGCGCTGCAAGCCCGCCGCCGGCAAGTGCTATTCGCTCTTCAGCGCGTATGTCACCGGCAAGAAGATGGCCTTCGACTCCTGCACCTTCGACCACAACGCCATCGAGGCCCCGCAGGTCTCCGCGCGCGAAGGCTCCTATGTCCTCGCCATGATCGGCAACTACCCCTACCGCCTCGACTTCGGGCTTGTCAACTGCTCCTTCTCCAGCAACATCGCCTCGTGCGCCTCCGTCAACGGCGTCACGCCGATCCTCTGCCGCGGTCTCGCCACCGCCGCCTACGAGGCCGGCGCCGGCACCGGTTGCGGCCTTGCCAACTGCTCCTTCCTCGGCGGCGACGACGGCGCCTACGACATCGTCCAGTACGGCGAGGGCCACACCCAGCCCCTCAACGTCGTCAACTGCGTCTTCTCCGCTTCCGGCGACGACGCCCATGAGCACTTCTACACCGACACCCCTGCGCTGCTCCGCCTCTGGCACTGCTCCGTCCAGAACGAGTTCACGCCCCCCGTCGGCGTCTTCGCCGAGGGCCTCCAGACCGACAAGGTCCCGCTCGCGGCGACGCCGGTCGGCGCCGCCCGCAGCGTGCTTGTCCCGTCGGCGAAGCCCGCCGGCCTCCGCGATTCCGCCGATGTCGCCACCAACACCGTCAGCGGCTCGCTCGCCTCCTGGAACTTCCGCCCTGTCGGCGAAACCACCTGGCAGGCGCTCTGCGCCGCCTACACCACGCTCACAGGCAGTGGCTTCGACGCCAAGCTCATCGGCGACGCCTTCGGCGCGCCCCGTCCCGCCGGCGCCTTTACGCGCGGCGCCTCCCAGTCGCTGACGGCCACCGCCGAGACCGGCGCGACGCTCGTCCTGCGCCGCGATCCCTTCTCCGCCGGCGCCTTCGACGGCGAGGCCGTCCAG
>JAEEGL011687756.1_pt1 | contig 14799 bp, 11 predicted proteins | sample 9134231 | NCBI WGS metagenome assembly JAEEGL01 (sample SAMN16246548, study PRJNA631951) | gut metagenome | biome: gut microbiome; feature: rumen; material: fiber-attached | host: Bos | place: Iran: Karaj | collected 2018-10 | reverse complement strand
CACCTCGCCTGGGGCCAGAGTGTCAGTAGGAACGATACCGTAGTAGTCGCCGCTATTCACAATCAGGTCTTCTTTGGCCAGTGTTACACTCGTCTTTCCAGACTTTACTTCCACCTCGAAATCATTTTCGGCCATCGAGAAGCCGTTGGCTGTAAGTTCCACCTTGAACTTAAGCTCAGTTCCTTTGTAAATCGTTGCCATTTTGCTTGAAAAATTATTAGTTGAGTTGTTTGATTACCTCACGCTTGACGGTTGCTAACAGGTTGCTCTCGCGGACTACGGCAATAAGTGCATTGACGTACTGAGCTGGTATCTCCACTGCTCCCTCTGAGTGGTAGATTTCGCTTGCCAGTTCCTCAAAGCCGATGTCGAGCAACACCGAACCGTTATACTTCATGGCATTGCCTAATGTCTTGGCAATGTCAAAGGTTGCTGTCTGTCCCTCAAAGTTGATGGGAGCCACAACTTGTCTGAAATTGATTTTCATACTGCTTTTGATTTTAATTGGTTACTAAATAATGAATCCATGCGAATCTCCTGCGCTCTGACAGATAGCCAGTATTATCCTGGTTGGCGTATGCCTCGCGCTCGAATGATATATTACGGTATGCCTTATCCCAGTTCCTGTACTGAATCAGTCTGACAAGGAACTCCAGACCATACCAGAGGAAGAAGAACACGACCAGCATTTCCTTCTGCTGTCTGCTGTGAATCTCTTCGTGAATCAGCAAGCGTGGCGTTATCTGGTAGCCCTCCTTGACGAGAAGCCACCAGACAAGCATCATTGCCGAATATCCCTTTGGCGGAAACCTTTTGCACATAATTATCTTCATAGGATATTGTTAATATTGTGTATTAATGATTCTTGCTGTATATTTCGTGTCGAAGTCGTCTATATTGGCAGTTCTTGAGCTGTCATAGATAAGCAGGAACTCTATAGAATCGCCAGCGCCCATTTCCCGTCTTTCCCATTTTCCGTTGTCCCAATGGGTCATTAACGGATATTTGAGGTCATTCCAGGGGTATTTGTCATCTGATGTCTTTTGAGTATTCCTGCCATACACATAGAAATTATTAGAGCCCAAATCAGCACATACAATGAAATGGACGCAGAAATTCGTGCCTGCCTGTAATCCTAACATAGAATACACATCGGCAAGCTGGGGCAGAATGACACCCGCTTTATGATCCCCACCGTCTGCTGTGGAATTTATTATTTGCACACTTCCATTGCTCGGGGACAAATCATATATAGTGCTATTTGCCGTAAGGCTTTTCTTATAATAAGTCCTATACGTAATAGATGAATTCAGCCTCAGACAAGTATTTACATTGAGCCTTCCTATACTCCCGGCATTTGCGCTGATGGATTGAGCCTCTATAGAACCATCATAGCCACTGAGAATAATATTTATTTCTTGGCTGTCTGATGAACAGGTTCCAGCAGGCCGTTTTACAAGGGCTATTCTTCCGTAGTCATAGCCTCCTGCATTGAGCCTTGCGCCGATGGTGGCAAGGTCGCCGCTTGTGAAGCCATTGTTGGAAACGGCAAAGCCTCTCCATGTGTATTGCAGCCCCCATCCGCTTACGCCAGTTGACGTGAGCAGAACCTTGTTGTCGTTTGATGTCAAAGAGCCGGAGAATGTGCCTGTGGCTCCTTGCAGCTCTCCTTTGAAGTAGCCGGAGTCCGCGTTCACCGTTCCTCTGACGGTCACATCGCCAGCTTGGGTTATCTTGAATGTTTCTTGATTGTTGCCATTGACTACGGTGATGTTGCCACCTTCTACTGCACTTATGACAGATGTCACGAATTCCGGGGCTGTCAGCACGTCATTCACGGTTATAACGTCTGCGCTGATTTCTCTGATGGTTGCCGCAAGTGCTTCTAATGAGGTGATGGTGGCGTACTTTGCATTGAGGGCTTGTGTGTCTACAAGGCTTGCGGCCAGCGTGTTCACATCAATAAGGCTTGCCGTCAGCTTTCCGTTGGTGAATACGGCTACAGGGCTTCCGTTATTGGTGATGCTGATGCACTCGCCATTGATTGCCACATTGTCACCATCGAGCAAGAGACGGCCCTTGTATGTTCCCGATGTCTGGTCATAGTAAACAGAGGTTCCGATGCTGGCCGTTACCTCATGCTCTACGTCCTGGTCATCCGTCCACATGAACTTTGTCGATAGTACGCCGCTGCTGTCAGTCAGTACGAGGGAACTGCCACTAACGCCTATCACATTGCCGTTACCGTCCAATATGAACTTCTCAGAGAATGCAGTTAGTTGGTTGACCTTCATAAGCAGGCCCGTAGAGCCGTTTCCACCATACACCAAAAGGCGTATCTCGTTACCAAGGTTCTCAATGAGGGAGCGCACATATTCGCGTATCATTTCCCAGCCTGTGCCAGTCCACATATACACCTCTGCACCGTCATTGTACCCTGCAGCCGCATTCAGCTTTGGCAAACTGACCTTGTGCAGCCAGAGGTCGTACATATTATAGGTGTTGCCATCTACCACGCTGCCGAAGATACGGAACTGATACGTTCCCAGGATCGTGCGCAGGGCCTCGAAGTATAGCACCAGTTCGGCATATTCGTCGGTGTTGGATGCAGGAAGGGTCACAAGGTTGCCAACCAATGCGTTATTATTGTAAACGATGGAAGGATTGAGAGGGCTACCGTCGTAGGCACCGATGGCGCACGTTACAAAGCTCGTAGAGAGCCTTTCCTTGATGCCGTCATAGAGTAAGATGCCTATGAGTGCAAGGAGGCCCTTAGTGCCAAGCATATCACGCACACCGTCAACACCGAGGCGCAGACTGCCAATGCCAACCAGCTTTGAAATGAGTGGGATGCTGCTGTATGACACGCCGCCATGAATATACTGGTTGTCATCGTCGCCAGTGGTAGCCTTGCCACCGCTTCCCTTTGCTGACTCTATCTTGTCAGACAGACGGCCAATAGCCCCCTTCGTGCTCTGGTAGTAGCCTACCGTATATTGCACCTCAGTTGTAATGAGGTCTTGGCGAACACTTGTCACGATTCCACCAGCGGCAGCGGTTCCGAGGGTGGGAGGTGTGCCGTAGGTTAGGTAGGTGAAGCTGCTCTTGTCTCTCGTCTCAGCAGTAGTGGCCTCCAGAGCGCGTTTCTTCAGCTCTGCCTGTGCCGCCTGCTTGTAGATGCCATCGAGGGCCACATTGGTAAGGGTAACAATGTTGCTCAGACGGCTCATTTGCTGAGAGGCGTAGGGGCAAATCATTTCTGTGCTCGTCGATGGCAGTATCATTCCGCTTTGAACAGAGAAGATGATGCGGTAGTCCCCGGCATTGGCGACAAACGGTGTGTCGCTCACATCGTCTGCTCCATGCTCATTTGTCTGCTCAGAGAAGTAGGTTAGCTCAAACTCCCTGCCAATGAGAGGCTGATCCAGCGCACCGTCGGCATAGTTAGGCTGGAACACCATTGAGAGGGGAAGGTCAGCAATGATAAGGTCTGGGTCAAAGTTATAGTCGGCCAACTGCGTACCATTCCAGTATGCAAGGCGGAAATACCACTTGGAATACTGCTTATAGGTGGCTACCTGCGGAAGTCCTGTCTGCGGGTCAATGACAATGTTGTTATCGCTGTCCTTAACGTAGGTGTCTGGAATCCTGTTGCCCTCGTCATCGCACAGATAGCAGCGACGCTCCCGAAGGTTGTACATATACAATTCCATCTTCGGGTACACATCATCAAAAACAATGTCTTTCATGATGCGAGGATTCCCGCTGCCAATGATACTGCCGGGATATTCCGTCGGATCGAGCATAAGACGCTCCGTAACTGCCACGTTCTGGCCGCTGAGCGTCCGCTTCGCCATGTTCTTTGTGCCGCCAAGGATGCGGAATGTATTGTATTGGATGCCGCCGTCGCTGGCAGTTACAAGCGTACCTGGCTCATAGGCTGGCCCCTCGCCGTTGTTTTCCTCAGTGATGGCACCGAGATTGAATGTGTGGTCGGCATAGTTGAAGTAGTACTCCGTATCGAAAGCGTCTGCAATCTGCTGTGCGCCGCTCTTGATGGTGGCACCATCGAAGCTGATGGAGACAGTGCCGGACACGCTGATAGTGCCAACCGTCCACGTTCCGAGGTCGCCGTGCTCATTGAGGCAAGCAACCAGGTATTGCGCAATGGTGGCAGCGTTTCCGTTGTATGGGAATGTAGAGAGGACAACGTTTGCTCCCTCTGCATCCTGTGTCTTGAAGTACAGGGGCAGATAGCCGAGCTGTGTCAACTTGTGCTGGAACTTGGGGCTGTAGCGGAAACCGTTTGCCGAAGTCTGGCTTGGGTAGTGCTTCGAGAACAATATATAGTCGCTGTCGATGGGGCACACCTCACCAGCATTCAGAGGGGTATGCTCCGTAGAGTTCCATTCCAACTGAATGTAACCGCCATTCTGTAGGTTGCTCTCCTTGATGGCCGTCTCATATACTTGCGGATATGTTGCCATGACTATACTTGTGCTGAGTGGTTAGAAGGGTCTGGCTCAGTCAGCGAAAGCGTGAACTTGGCCATTTCAAGCATGAACTCCGAGAACTGCTGGCAGTCCTCGTAGATGAAGTGGTACACCTTGCCTGGCTCATACTTGGTACTGATGTCGAGCCGTCCAGTGTCAAGCTCCGCACAGAACGAGGCATAGCGACTGAGGAAGGCACTCTTATTCGGGGCCGTGATGTGTACTGGCAGCGACACCGTGCGAACGTCCTTTAGGTTCACAGCACCTACTATCTTGGTGCCGTTCATAGCCATGTTCTTATTCTGAACAGGCTCCTTGTGTGGGGCAGGTGTCATCAGCTTGGAAAGCCCCGTCTCTTCGAGCGAGAGGCCCCAAGTTGTATAGGCATCCTTGCCGTTTATTGTCAATTCTCCTGCTGGCATAGTTATATCAATTCTGTAATTCTGCTGTTCAACGTGTCGAGCTTCAGCCCGAAGTCCTTATACATACCCTCTGCCGCCTTCTTTATGGCAAGCAGATATTCATTAGTGGTGTTGAGCATGGTGCGAATCTCCTTCACGGTGTCGCTGCCCGGAGTAGTGATACCGCTCATGGCTTGCAGGGTGGCAAGTATCTGGAGGCGTACCTCGTTACCCTGCAGCGTCGCCATCTGCTGGGCCACGGCAATACCAAGGAATGTCTCGAATTGGTCATACGTGGCCTTCTCGCTTGTGTTCATCGTCGCTTCCTGATCCTCATAGACGGTAAGCCCGAAAAGGTCTTGAATGGCCTTTGCCTGCTCCGTATAGCCCTCTTTAGCTGCTGCAATGGCATCGGCCAACTGCTTCAACTGCCGGGCGCGTTCTTCCTCGGACATTTCACCGTTTACGATGCTGGCGTAACGCTCCTGCCACTCCTTCATTTGCCTGTCAAACTGCTCACCAAGCACGAACTTGTCAATGAAGGCCTGACTCATAATCTTGCTGATGTTCTGAGCGAAGCTGTCAGCGTCCGACTCCATATCCATGAGGGCAGAGACAAACGTGTTTCTGAGGTCGCCGAAAGCACTTGCGAACTCATTAGGCACAATGCCGAAAGCCTCTCTGATACGCTCTGCCAACGGTGCCAGTTCCTCATACTTGGCTACCCACTCGTCAACCATGGGGAGCAAGGCAGCAATCTTCTCGTCCATCGTACCCTCGCCGTCCATGATGGTGTTCACGGTGTCCTGGTACCTGTCGAGGAACCTCTGGAATGAGGAACCGAGAAGGAACTGGTTAATGATTTTCTCAGCCATAATCTGGCGCACGCTCTCGGCAAAGCTCTCAGCCGTCATTTCCATGTCGAGCAAAGCGGAAGTCCAGTTTTCCTTCATATCCTTAAAGGTGGTATCTTCCTCTTTCAGTCGCTCACGGAGTTTCTCGGCCTGTTCCAGCGTCATTTCGCGCTTCTGCACAAGTTCCTCTATCATGGCATCCAAAGCGGCCTCTATTTCCTCTTGGCTCTTGTTGCCGTCATTGAGGATGGCCATATACCGCTCATTCCATTCTTCCAGATACTTGTCGAAATCGTCATTGAGCACGAACTTCTCTATGAGCGACTGAGTGAGAATCTTCTGCAAGTCCTTACGGAAGCCCTCTGCGTCGCCCTCCATATCGGTTAGGGTGGAAAGGAACGATTTACGCAAGTCCTTGAAAGGCGATTCTTCCTTATCTGCAATCATGTCACTATAGCCAAGGCTGTCGAGGTATTTCTGGGCCTCTGCAGAAAGGCTCTCGCGCAATGCTTCAAGTTCTGCACGTAGAGCTGCAAGGCTGGCCTCTCGTTCTGTGTCTGAGAGGGTGGTGTCAGCCATGATGCCCTCAAAGCGACTGCGCCAATCGTCGAGCTGTTCATCAAAGGCCTTATTCAGAATATTGCGCTCAATGAGCTGCCTAACCATTGTCTCGGTTATCTGCTTACTCCATCCCTCTGCGTCGGCATTCATATCCATAAGAGTTTCGAGGAAATTGCTGTGAAGGTCTTCGAATACGTCCTCTGACTTTTCCAAATCCTTCATCATGTCGGTATAGCCCATATCGTCCATGATTTGCTGTGATTTCTGGGCCAGTTCCTCACGCTTCTTTATCTGTTCCTCACGCAAGGCAATCAAACGTCTTTCGCGCTCTTCCTGATCCTCAATGCTCATGGCTTCCTCATAGCGTTTTTTCCAGTCATCGAGCCAGTCATTGAAGCCGTTACCTAAGACAAGGCTGTTTATCAAGTCCTCTACCATGACACGGGTAATCTCACGGCTCCATTCCTCGGCATCAGTTTCCATGTCTGTGAGTGTGGAAAGCCACATGTCACGCAAGCTCTCGAAGTATTCTTTGGCTTCGGTATCGTCTGCCTCTTCAAAGAGGTTAACACCCATGTCCTGACCAAGCTTTTCAAGCATCCCTGTAGCTTGGGTCATTTCATTGTTGAACTCATTAGCCCAATTTTCAAGAAACGTATCGTCAGCAGTTCCATTTATTATAGCGTCAGACAGAGCGTTGTAATTATCCTCAAACATATCTGCCAAGACAGTGTACATGAACTTATTGACAAGGGCATTTCGGATGGTTTCTTGGGTGAATTTGGCAAACTCGCTGACATCACCCTTTGCAGCTATAAGGTTGTCCTTTACGCTGGAAAGGAAGCTGTCAAAGTTCACACCCATTATTTCCTCACGCATGGAAGCATATAGTTCTTCCAGCTTGCCACGAAGTTCTTCAACGGTGCCTTTTGTCTCTTTCCATGCCTCGTAATAGTCTCGTGCTGCACCAGAAAGCTTGTCTTGTTGGTACCACAATTCGATTTGGGCCTCAGTGGAACCATACAGGCTCCATTCCTCACTACCACCATTCAGAGAGTTACCCCATTCATAGTAACCTCTTGAACCTTGCACTTTCCCCCAAAGTTCATCATATCTTTTTTCGGCAGTATTCAGGTTCTTCAAGTACTCTTGAAATTGGTCATTCTGAGTGCGCCACAGCGAGACCGTGCTTGTTTTTGCCAGACCGTTCTCAATAAGCCAGTTTAATTGCTCTGTGCCTTTGATGATGTCTGTGATGGTGCTGCGCATCCCGGCATATTCCTCGTTTTGCTCCTGCAGGATTCTCTCAGTCTCAATCTCGGCAAGGTACCATTGACGCTTCATTTCTTCCATCTTCTCTTTCCATGAGGTGAACAAAGAGACGATGGAACTAAGGCCGCTAAGAGTGTTGCTGATACCGCCAACAATATCACCAGAGTAGATTTGCGCAATACCAGTACCCATATCCATTACACCGTCCACCATCTGCATCATTTCGTCGATGGACTGCGAGAAGTTCTTGCCGAACACAGCACCGAGGCTGTCACCCCATCCCTTGATGGTAGATGTCAGCTCCTTGCCCTTTGCATTGAGGTTTTTCAAAGACCCCGCAACGTCACCGTCGCTCTTGACGGCTTCACCCAGCTCTTCCCAGGAAGTCTTGAAGGCGGCAAACGGATTGTCTTTCTCTACTTCGTGGAGAATATCTTCCAGCCTGTCCTTCATCTTCTGGAACTCTTCGACCGTCACCTTTACCGCTTTCTTGGCAAAGTTGCCGTTCTCGTCCTTTGTGAGAATCTGGATTTCCACACCGTCAGAGAGAACCTTGGCATTGTCGATGGTTTCCTTGGCCTGCTTGTAGAAGTCGCGCAACACCTTGTAGCCCTTCTTTGATACGTCGCCAAACAGCTTCGTATAGAAATCGGAGGCTTCCAGAATATCGTTCTGCAAGTCTTGAATATCCTTCCTGTATTGCTTGGTACGGGCAGCAATAGACTGGTCAATCTCATTGGTGTCACCACCAGATGCGACAATCCTCTGACGCTGGGTGTTGTACACATTCATGTCGCGCTGGTACTTCTCTTCCAACTCCCGGCGTTTCTGGTCGTATGACTTGTATTCATTAAGGAGCTGCTGGTATTTCTTCTTGCCACGCTCAACTTCTGCCTGTTCCAAAGCCCTTACACCCTCAGACATCGTGCGCTGAACCTCTTCGTAACGTCTGGCGAACTCTTCTATCTGATCCGACGAGAGGCTACCCTGTTGCGACTCCCTCAGCTGGGCTTCCTCTTCCTCGATGGCCTGTCTCGCTTGCTGGTACGCCTCGCGTATCTGAGCGATTCTGTCTTGTATGTAGGATTCCGGGAGAGTAGGCAAATCCATGTCAGCAACGGCACGGGCAAATTCGGCAATATTGGCCTCTATCTGGGCCTGATAATTTGCCGTCTCAGCCGCTGTATAGTCAGTATTGACGGTGGATGGGTCAAACACCTTATCTTTGTTTGCTGGGTTAGCTTCCCAAAGTTCCCTCGCTGCCTCAATCTTCTTCTGCTTCAAGTCCTCATAGCCGCGCTCTATCTCTATGCGCTGCTTCTCGAAGTCAAGGGAAAGTTGTGCAAGGGTTTTCTCGCTTCCCTCAGATAGAGCGTCAATCTCTGCTTGCCGGGTGGAAAATTGCATGTCCTGTACGGCACGCTCACGCTCTTGCTTCTGCTTCTCTATCAGTTCCAGATACTCCTGTTGCTCCTTCTGCAACTTGGCTTTCTCTCGGGCAGCAGTAGAGGCATCCTTACTACTGCGGGCGCTGTTTTCGGCATAGTTTTTTTTGTGGGTCGTGAGTGTGGTGTTGAGCTGGTTCACCTGGTTATTGTATTTCTTCCATTCCTCAGAACCGTACACCTGCTTGTCTCGCTGTTCACGGGCATCTTTCAAACGCTTTTCCAATTCCGCATCACTTCCAACCGTAAGCTGGGTAGGCAGAAGGTCGTTTATCTCCTGGAGCAGATTTCTCAGCGTAATAAGCCTTGTATTGTCTGTGTCAACCTTGATTGGTTTGGCATTGATTTCGTCGATTTCTTTCTGAACCTTCTTTAGCTGCTCCTGCAGTTGCTCATAGTTCATTTTGTCGATGGCATCATTGGTGATGTCCTTCGTGTCCTTTGCAGCATTGGCAATGCCTCGTAACTGAGCCTCTGTGCGGCCCAGCTCATTGTATGCATCCTTAAAGCCTTTGGCAGATGATTCTACATACTCGTATAGTTGACTATGAAAGAATTCAATTTCGCTGTCTGTAGCACCCAATGATTTCAATATGCCCTCAATCTGAGATACCATATTCTTAACAGCGGCCTCTCCTTTTTGTGGAGATTCCTCTAAAGCATCTGCCATTTGACGCGCATTCTCCATTACAAGAGACGAAATTTGATTCCATGTAGCTGCTGTGATTTTTCTGATATTCTCACTATTCTTTTCGACTAATGCATATTCATTATAGACATAATCACCAAGAGAGGCGTTATATTCATTAGCACCCTCAATAACTGTATGCACTGCATCCTTGGCCTCGTCCATCAGCTCTGTCATAGCGTTCTTCTCAGCTTCCATGGCATCCTTTGTAGCCTTGCTTGCTGACTCTGACAGGATCCTCTCTGCTGCATTGGCACGGATGGCATCTGTAAGCTCGTTGTATTTGATGGTCAATTCATCCACGGAGTCCTTCTCAGTAAAGAGGGTGGTGTGGTATTCATCGGCCATTGCATTGAGGTCTTGAATCGTTTTCTTATACTGGGCCGACTTCTTATCCACATTCTCCAGAACTGCCCTATAGGTGGCCAGTTTCTGCGTACTTCCAAGAGCTGCATCACGAAGCTTGTCAAGGGCCTCGGTGGATTCCTCAGTCTCTTTACGGAACAGAGTAAGCAGGCTGATGATGCTGGTAATGGCGACGAGCACCAGTCCGAAGGGATTGCTGGCCATTGCAGCCTTCATGCTGTGCAAGGCGGCTGTTACGCTCCTGGTAGCTGCTGCCCACAAGCCAGTTGCGGCGGTATTGGCCTGTTTGTTCACCGTATCTACTTTCGTCTGGAACGTAGCAAGCTGAGTGGCTGCTGCTTCCTTTGCTTTGGATGCTGCTGCCACATTGTCCTGTGCGGATTGTGCAGCCTTGGCGGCGGCGTTCTCGTTGCTTGCGGCTGTATTGAGGGCGTTTTCTGCGGCCTCTATTTTCTCACCGTCGCCAAGGAGCAAAGCGGCCTGGTATTGCTGTTCGTATGCAGCTGTACTCAACTGAGCTTCACGGAGCCTGTTCTGTGCAAGAATAGACTCTTGCTCTGCGGCTGCAAGTGCTGCCTCTGCCTCAGTCAGTCGAGCGGTCAGCAGATTGCCTAAACTGGCTATCTCAGCGTCGATGGCACTTACATTGGCACCTTTGGCGGCTGTGTTCGCTGTCTCTGCTGCTGCCTCTGATTCCTCGGCTGCAATGACGGCATTGTACTCAGTGGCAATGGCACTCAGTCCGCTAACACGTTCCGCATCAATGGCGGCTCTCTGCTTTGCGACTGCGCTTGTTGTAGCTGCAAGGAGCATTTCTGCAGCTTTCCATTCACCATAGGCAAGAGCAACCGTCAAGATGGCCTGTCCAACCTTCTCATAGTTCTCTACGAGATAGGAAACGCCACCAAGCACATCGTTGATAAGCCCCTCGTTCTTCTGGCCGATTTCATTAAACATCATGTCGATGGCATCCTCAATGTTGCTGATCTGTCCAGCAATGGTCTTACTCTGAGCATCCATCAGCCCGGCGAACCTACCGCCCTCGCTTGACATTGACATAATGGCCCTGTTGAACTCTTCGGCACCAACCTTGCCAGCGGTCACCAGCTCGCCCACCTTATCCTTAGTCACTCCGAACTGCTTGGCCAACTCGTCGGCAAGAGGAATACCACGCCCCATGAACTGGCGCAAGTCCTGTGTGAACATGCGGCCCTGTGTCATGGTGGTGCCATAGAGCATTACGAGGTCATTAAGAGGGATGGAGAGGCCGGCGGCTATGTCGCCAAGGTGTACCAGGGTGTCATTCACCTTATCAGCCGCTACGCCGTATGCCAGAAGCTGTTTTGCACCATTGGCCACACCCTGCAAGTCAAAGGGGGTGCTTGCTGCCGTCCGCGTCAGTTGCTGCATCAGGTCATTGGCTTTCTCGGCACTTCCAAGCATGGTAGTGAAGGCGACCTCCAGCTGCTGGAACTCACCGCGAACCTGGGCCACCTTGCTTACGAACTCCTTCACCGTAAAGCCAGCCAAAGCACCTGTGGCAGTTTTCTTGATACGCTCGAAGGCATCTTCAATACTCATGCCGCTTTTCTCAATGTCGCGGGCAGTCTCGCGCATCTGGGCTTTCGTATCTTTCATTGTCTCAACGAAGCCCTTGTTATCTGCGGTTACTATATAATTAAGTTCTGACATATTGCTCTCATTTTTGTTTTGCTTTCACTCCCTGTTTCCCCATCAATGCCGCAAGTTCCTTGAATGATTCCGGGTTATTGGCATCCAGCAGACCGCCACCAAGGGCCGTCGGTACATTCTGGCGCTCTTCTTCGGTAAGGTATATGGAAGTCACCTTGTCAGCCATTCGCAGACGCAGGTAGGTATATCCCTTTTCATACAGGATTTCGTCATCGGTGAATCCCATTTCCATAAGAGGCTGAATGAAGGAGCCCATCACGCTAATACCGTTGAATGTGATGTTGGTACCACTTCCGTTTTTCTCCTTTATCTCAGTCACCTTTGCCATTCTCTCACGCTCCTTGTCAAGCCCAAGGTGCTTGATGAACTGCTCCGTCTGGTCTGCTGTAAGAAGGTTTATCAGAAGTGAGGCCATGTCGTCGCTCTCCATTTCCTGCATGAAGAAATCCTTCCTTTCGTTGAACTTCTCGATGTCGTAGAGGTCGTGGTATGTGTTAGGGCAAGTGTGATAAGACAGAATCTGACAGCATACGTCTTTATTTTCCCTAACCAGGCGCATTGCTTCAAAGAATGGATTTACACCCAGCAACTTCTTATTGATGCCAAGGCTATCTACCTGCCTACGCAAAAGGAACATCTTAGCAAGCGTAACAGGGTATAGATAGAATTGACGGCCTCCAAGCGTGAAAGGGTGTGGCCGTCCAATTATGACATCTTCGAGATTGTAAACAATATCCTTCATGTTGCCGATTCTGATTAGTTCCCCGGACAGGACTCGAACCTGTGACCTCTGCTGTATGAGGCAGAATTCTGACCAACTGAACTACCGGGGCCAGCCGACTATTACCCGTCGGCGAGGGCTTTAAGAGTTCTCCTTCTGGAAGAAGTCGATGTCCGTCAGCTTGCCGTTGGCATCAGTCTGGCCCTTGGTCTTGTAGGTGTAGACAGCTACCAGACCGTCCGTAGAGTCAAACTTGACGGCCACATGCTCAGAGCAGCCTTTCAGCTCAACACCAGCGGCACCCACCTTTTCGGGGGTAACGGTCACGTCACCGAACTCTTCCGTGAAACCACACTCCACCTCGGTAGGATCCTCGATGCGGCGGTTGTAGGTAAGAATGTACTTGTCGGGTGCCTTCTTGCGGCCTTCGCTCTCGCCGCCCTCAATGTTGGCGACCTGCTCCTGGCCTTCCTCAACGGAAAGACTGGTTGAGTTCTCCACGATGTCGTCGTGGTCATTCACTTGGCACTTGCCCCAGCCTAATACTTTTCTTGTTGCCATGATTTTCTACGATTTTAAGTGATTATTCTGCACATCTTCTAAACTTGATTCTCACATAGATGTACGTCTCATGAGTAGCAGGGTCTTCGAGGGAGCGGATTGTCGGTCTCTCATCTTCCGGCAGAAGGTATTCGGGAACATTGAAGGAATCCAGCCAGTCACGGATGACCTGCTCCAGCGTATCGATGCGCCCGATGTCCTTCACGGGCTCTGTGTCCTTCCCGAAGGGTTTCTTAGGGACAAACACGTTAATGACGATGAAGCCGTCTTGAATCTGGCCGTCGAGGGCAGAATTGAAGATGACCACGGCATCCTCCGTCTTGGCATTCCGCTTGCGCATACCATCACGCAGCACAGAGCCGCCTATGGCTTCTGCAATGGGGCTTTCCTTGACAAAGTGGTAGAAGTCCTTTTCAATCTGTGTCCCGGTCTTGATGTTGCTCATTTCTTCCTTACAATGAATCCTAATTGTTCAAGCATCTGCGGTACAATGCGCTCGGCCAGAAGCTCAGACGAAGAGAGCACGTTCTTTCCACGGCCCTCAACATATACGGCATAGTTCATTCCGGCCACGACAATGAGACATATTCCCTTTGGATGATCCGAAGCAAGGCGTTTGAGATATGAGTCCGCAGTGCTGTTTCCCTTGGTGGTAGCAGCCCTGCCGTTCTGTATCTCCTTGACGACATTCTTTCTCACTATCTCGCCATCCTTGACCACTACATATCCTATGGAGGAGCGGAGATTGCCCGTCTGGTCAGTGTAGTTGCCGTTATCCCTCGCCTCTATAATGCAAGATTCCCCAACATACATAAGTGTATTGAGGACTGCATTTTCGGCGTGGTCTGTCAGCTCGTCAATGGCCATGTCGAACTCGGATAATGGAGTTTTCAATTTAACTGGCATGTCAGACAATGATTTTGATTCTGTCGAGGCAAACGTCCTGGATGTCCTGCACCTTGAACTCGCCAAGCTCCTTGTTTCCCCTTACGAGGCGCACGGTATCGGTGTCTAACCCATCGGGAATCCGCTCAATCAGCACTTCGTATGCCTCATGGGTGAAAGTCCCGCCTACGCTTACACCTTTGTTATCGTGCGTGTTCGTCTTGATGAAGCAACGGACTGGCTCACTCCAGACAGATTCGGCAATGATGGGCTGGCCGTCATCGTCAAACTGCCCGTCGGCAGCGTTCATCCTGTATGTCAATGTCCCGTTGGTACGCATGGTTAGTAGAATTGAGACCCGTCCTGTATCACGGTCATACTATCAGTGAGATACTCGGAAGCATCCAGGCCAAAACGCTGGCACCAGAAGAGAATGTTCTTATCCACTGCCTCGCGGTTTATGCTCACGTTGATGCCGCCCTCGCTGCGGGCATGCTCAACCCATCCCTTTACGACAATGATAGCGGCCTTGACGATTTCCACGTTATTAGGCACGGCATTGTCGCCTGGGGTGATGCCTGCATCTTCCAGAACGTCAATAAGGGCGTCATCGTCGGCATAGCAGGTGTCGCATATCAGCTTGCACTTTGCCCTGAGTGCTTCCAAGTTCGTTCTTGCCATCAGAGTTGGGTTTTGAGGGTATAAATATCCTGTCCTTCCGTAATGATGGGCAAAGAGAGGGATTCTGCCTTGGTGAACTCACCGTGGTTGTCGCCCTTGGTCTCGCCAACGTTCCACTGGCTGATGCGGATGCGGCCATAGTTGCTGTAGGCAACGTCGCTTTCCTGTTTCAGCTCATT
>JAEEGL017464777.1_pt1 | contig 14800 bp, 10 predicted proteins | sample 9134231 | NCBI WGS metagenome assembly JAEEGL01 (sample SAMN16246548, study PRJNA631951) | gut metagenome | biome: gut microbiome; feature: rumen; material: fiber-attached | host: Bos | place: Iran: Karaj | collected 2018-10 | reverse complement strand
TTCGTTGTGTAGTGTGGTTGGTGGGGATGAGGAGGGATGAGTGAGATCGGGAGGGTTTGGTGGATATGGATGAAGATTAAATAATTATGCATATAAATATCAATTTTATTCAAATGAATATGAAAAAATAAAAAATAAAGATAAATCATCAACTGAAAATTCATCTTTTGAATTAGGAAATTTAATAACAAATTCAAAGAGTAAAAATTTAATTGTTAAAGAATGGATTCCCTTAAAATATTCTGATTTAAAAATTGAAAATTCTCTTCATTGGTCTCCTTATTTCAAATTTGAAAATGAAAAAGAAGAAAAATTTCAAAGGTATGAAAATAATGATGATTATCATGAATGTAATATTTCTATTGATTATGATGATTTTTGTAATAAATGCTCTAAATTTAGAAATATTGATAAAATTAGAATTATTTATAATACTGTTGATAAAATAATTAAAATTAATTATATGATTGATGAACAATTATTAAAATATATTATAATTATGAGAAATTATGTTAGTTATCAAGATAAATTATCTTTTAAAAATTTAATTATAAGAAATTTAAATATTTTTTCATATGGAAAAAATATGGAATTTTTTATGAATATAAGAAATTTTTATGGAGAAACAGTATCATATTATTTTCTTTGGATAACAAATTTTATAAAATGGTTAATTTTTCCTACAATTATATGTTTATTATTAAATTATAAATTATATATAATAAAAGAAGAAAATGAAGAATTAAATCATTTTATATATGGTACATTAATAATTTTATGGGCATCATTATTTTATAAACAATGGATTCAAAAAGAAAAAATATATAATTATATTTGGGGAACAGATAAATTTTCTCATTCAGAACCAGATAGAGAAGATTTTATTCCCGATTCAACTAAAAAATTAATGTTTTATCATGATTTTCCTTATATAAATCCAATAATCAAAAAATTTAAAAAAATAATATCATATATTGTATTGCTTATAATGTTAATAATGACAATGTTTTGTGTATATTTTATTTTTTCAACAAAATTATTTTTACTTCAAACATATTCAAGATATTCAACAATGATAAATTATTTTATATCAATGGCAAATAGTATTCAAATTAAATTATTAAATTATATATATTACAATATAGCAAAATCATTAAATAATTGGGAAAATTATCAAAAAGATTATTTAAGTAAAAATTCTCTTGCTGTAAAATCAATAATGTTTGATATAATAAATAATTATTTTTCAGTATTTTATATAGCTTTCTTAAAAAAAACTCAATTCCTAGGTAAACCAATTGAAGAATGTATTGGTTATGAAGGTAATGATTCTTGTTTTGAAGAAATTAGAATTCATTTACAAACTAATCATTTAATGACTTTTTTTTTTGATTTTATGGAAATAGGAATTCCTTTTTTAAGACAAAGAGCTAGAAAATTAATAGTAAAAAAAAATATAAATAAAGATATTATTATTCATAATTTAGAACATCAAATGATAAGTGATTCATATGATAATATTATGGTAGAATATAGTAAAATTATTATTCATTTTGGTTATATTATTTTTTTTAGTGTTGCTTCTCCTTTAACTCCTTTGTTTGTTTTTTTACTTATTTATTTTGAAAGATTATGTGATACTTATAAAATATTTTATTTAGAAAGAGTTTCTTTTATTGGAATGAGTATTGGATTAGAAATTTTTAATACTATTATTCATGCTTTAATTTATTTAAGTTTATTTATAAATGTTGGATTAATTGTTTTTGGAGATAATTATTTTTTACCTGATTTTCCTTTTGAAATTAAATTAATTATTTTTATTTCTGCTATTATTATTCTTAATATTTTATATAATATCATTAATTGGAATATTTTGCCTTTTTGGTTTAATCATTTAGATGAAATTAAGGAGTTATATCAAAAAAAATATTTTATGAGAGGAAGAAATAATTTACCTCATTTTAAATTAATTGAAAAAATTTTTCCAGAATCAAATTTTGAAATTAAAGATAGTTCAATTCAAGAAAATGAAATTAAAACAGATAAATTAAATTAAAAAAAAGAAAAATATTTTATTTAATTATTTCTTATTTTCCTTTATTTATTAATTTTTTAAATTTGTTTCTTTTTTCAAAAAAATAAAAAAAATTAATTGTTATCTTTTATAAAAAGATAATTTTAAGTGATTAAAAATGCATTCTTTTCAAATAAACAATTATGATGAAAATTCAATAAATTATAAATATGCATCAAGAGAAGAAATAATAAAATGGATATATGAATTAAATTCAGACGATAAAATTAAGGCTTTTTCAATAACAAATGTTAAATTATGTGAATTAATTAAAAAAATGTATTATAATAATTCAAATAAAAGAAAATTTAAATTAACTTTTGATAATGATGATTATAATATTGAATCTTTGAAAAAATTTGAGAATCAAATTGAAAATAATTTAAATATTCAAGAAGACATAATGGCACAACAATTTTTTTTAAAACAAATTAGATTTTATTCGATAAAAGAAGAAAATGATACAATTACTTTAAATATAGATTGTTTTTCAAATAAATTTTTATTTGTTTATTATATTGATTTATTTTCAAAAAACAAATTTTTTTCAACTATGACTAAAGTAGAATTTGAACCAAAACAACAAATATTTAAATGTAAATATCCTTCTTGGTTTAAAATAAAAGATTTTTATTCTTTACCAGAAATAATTGTTGCTCATTTTGAAATTATATTAAATATAAACTATTATCTTTATAATAAAAAAAATAATAGTCAAAATGAATTATATGAAGATTTCTTTGAAAAAAAAAAATAATAAAAACATATTTAGATAGTTTAAATAAAGATAGTGAATCAATAGAAAAAATTCTTGATTTAAATAATTTAATTAAAGAGACAATTGAAAAAAAAAAATCACAAGTTAAAGATACAAATAAATATTTTTTTAATAATAATGATTCTCCTATTAAATCAGTGGAAAAGACAGAAGTCAATTTAGAGGTTTTATTAGAAAAATATATGAAAAGATTAGGTGAAGATAGAGATGATAAAATTATTGATGAATTTTCTTTTTGTTCTTTTAGTCATTTAGATTCTTATGAATTTGAAATTGAACAAAGAATTTTAAAAGAATTATATAAAGAAGGGTATGAAAAATATTTAAATGATTTTATTGATGAATTTAATCAAGAAAATGAAAATAATAATAAAAAGAAAAATAATGGGAAAAAAAAGAAAAAAAAAAGTAAAAAAGAGAAATTAATAGAAGAAGAAAAAAAAGAAGAACCTAAAGATTTGAATAATAATAAAAATGATAATAAGAATGACAATATTATAAACATAGAAAAAAAAAATATTATTGAAGAAATAAAATTAAAAGAAAAAGAAATAATAGAAGAAAAGAATAATAAAGAAAAAATATCTGAAGATATAATAGAAAAAAATGAAGATAAAAAAATAGAAGAAAATAAAGAAATTTTATTAAAAAATGAAAAAAAAAAAACAGCAATAAAAGATTATAAATTAACACAAAAAGAAATAAAAAAAATAAAAGCAAATTTTTTTAACAACAACAATTTTAAATCAATAAACATAAAACCAATTCAAAATCCAAAAAAACTAGAAAAATTACATAACTTAATAATAACAAGTATAACTCAAATGACAAATTCCTTAATGTCAATAAAAGAATTAAAATATAATAATATATTATATTTATGTCAAAAAATTAAAGAATGTTTTCAATGTGAAATTTCAATAGAAATTTATGGTTCATATTCAACAGGAATGGAAATTGAATCAAGTGATATTGATATATCTATTAATCTTATTAATGAAGAAAAAATAAAAAATTTATCTAAAGACAAGTTAATTAATGATTTACATAATTTTTTATCTTATGATTCTAAATTTGAAAATTTAATTCCAATTACTTCTACTTCTGTTCCTATATTAAAATTAGTTATTAATCAATATAATATTAAAACTAAAGTTGATTTAACTTTTGATTTGGAAAACACAAAAAATATTATTAATTATTATACAAATATAATAAAAAAAAATCCTGAAATTAAACCTTTGACTTTAATAATTAAAAAATTAATTCATAAAAATCATTTAAATAAAGTTTTTGAAGGAGGATTATCTTCACATTCTATTTTTATTATGGTTGCTTCAAATATAAAGTTACTTAAAAGTAATAATAATTATAATAATAATAAATTAAATTTAGGAGAATTATTACTTGATTTATTAAGATTTTATGGCTTTGTATTTAATTATACTAATACTATTATTGATATTACTAATAATAATCCTTATATTATTACTCATGAATTGTCTAAAGTTCCTATTTTTATTGACCCTATTTCTAGTATTAATATTTCTAAATCTTCTTATCAATTTGATAAAATTAAAGAATTATTTTTTAATACCTATACTATGTTAGTTCAAAATGAAAATGATATTGAAAGTATTTTTGAAAAACAATTTGGAAAAATCTAAATTTATTTTATTTTTATAAATTCAAAACAATTATAATTAAATTAACTATATAAAAATATTATATTTATAATTAAATAAAAATAATCAAACTATTAAAACATGTTTTCTTCTTTATCAATAATATTATTATTAAAAAATATTTATTTAAAAAAAAATGTCTTATCTTTATCTCTTCTTATTATTAATAACAATAACCAATGAAGTTCAATTTGCATTTAAAATCCTACCAAATAATAAATATTGTGTAGGAGAATATTTAACAGAAAATACAGTAGCAATATTTGGAATAATTACAACAACAAAAAATTACCAAGCACAAGTATTTGATCCAAAAAATAGAATATTATACACAAAATCAAATGAATTAGAAATTAAATTATCTTTAACTGCAACAGAATCAGGAAATCATCAAATTTGTATTTTAAATAAAGAAAAAAAAGAAATTCAAATTGATTTTGAATTCTTAAGTGGAATTCAAGCACAAGATTATACTGATATTGCTAAGGAAAGTAATTTAAAACCTGTTGAAACTTCAGTTAAAAAAGTTGAAGATACTATTAATTTACTTATTAATGATTTAACTTCTGTTACTAAAGAAGAAGATAGAACTTTAGCAGTTAATGATTCTATTAATAGTAATATTATTTCTTTCTCTTTAATTACTTTAGGTGCTATGATTGTTATTGGGGCTGTTGAAACTTTGTATTTAAAAAGATATTTACATAAAAGGAAAATTATATAAATTTTGTTTTTTTTGTTTCATGTGTTTTTTACTTTTTCATTAGTTATTTTAGATTATAAAAATATTTTTTTAAATAAATTAAAAAATATAAAAAATGGATAATAATTCAGTATTAAAAATACTAAGAGCTCACAGATTATCAGAAGATGAAATAGAAGATGATAATAAACCAGATTCAGATGATGAAAAAAAGCCAAAAAAAAAATTATCAACGGTAGTAAGAGCAAACTTAAAACATAAAACAACAAAAAGAAAACAAATATTTGGAAAAGAAAATATATTATCAATTTTTAATCATTATTCCCCAGATCAAATTCAAAAAAAAGGATTTGAAATATTTAAAAATCCAGAAAGAACAATAAGTGATAATGAATATGTAATAGAATTATTATATAATTTAAATCCATTTTCAAGAAGAATAAAAGAAGTAGAAAAAGAACATTCAAGAGATTTAATATCAAAATTATCTTTTGCAATGAAATATAAATATTATCCTAAAAATAATTTAATTTATAGATACGAAGAACAAGCAGAATATTTTTATGTTATATTACAAGGAAAAGTAGATTTATTAGTTCCTAATGAAGAAACTTTAAGATTAACAGAAAATGAATATTTTTTATATTTAATAAACTTAAGAAAATATAATGAATTTATTTTATTAACAAAGACAATAAATAAGAATATGGAATCTTTTCCAATGAATGAAAAAAATTTTGATACATGGATAAGAAGAGCTTATGTAACAGCAAGAGAAATAAATAATACTAGAAGATTATTAGAACAACAAGAAAAAGAACAAAAAGAAAGAGAATTAAATTTTATAAATGCAAATGCAAATATGCCAAAAAGATTTAGTATAATTAATATAGAAGATAATAATAATAATAATACAAAAATAAGAAGAGGAAGTATATTAAATTCTCCAAAAAAATTAAGAAATAAGAAAATAAATTATGGTGATTATTTACCTTTTGAAAATGAAGAAGAAATAAGATTATCATTAGATTTACAAAATGAAGTAGAAAATGCAATAATAGTAATGAATAAGCCTCCATTAATAAATAAGGAAATAGCAAATAATATATCATCTGAAGAATATATAAATAGAATAAAGCCAATATATCAAAAAGATAATAATAATTTATTTAATTTAAAAAGAAAACCAGCTATTATATTTAATTATTTCCTTGCTGAAAGTATTAAAGAAGGAGAACAATTTGGTGAAATGATGACAGATCAATCTTTCACTAATGATGATAATAAAAGAATGGAAACTGTTATTTCTAATCATGATACTCATTTAGCTCTTTTAAATAAAAATTTATATAATGATATTTTGAGAAATGTTGTTGAAAAGAGTAGGAAACATGCTCTTGATTTTCTATTAAATTTAGATATTTTTAAATATGGGAATAAAAGTATTTTTATGAAAAATTTCTCTAGTTTTTTCAAAAGAAGAAATTTATATTGTAAAGATATTTTATATAAAGAAAATGGGATTATTGATAATAATCATGTTATTTATTTTGTTAAAAATGGTGAATTTGGAACAAAAGCAAAAAAAAGTTTACAAGAAATAGATAATATAATATTAAAAAGTTCTTTAAAGAGAAATATAGATAAAAATGAAATAGATAGATTAGAAATATATAAAGAATATTCTATTAAAAGAGATATTAAATTTGAATCTTTTGGAGAAAATGATATTTTAGGTTTAGGAGATTGTGGTGTTGGAAATAGATATATTTATACTTTATTTTGTAATTCTAATGAAGCTACTGTTTTTGAAATACATATTACTTTCTTTAAAATGTTATTAAATTTAGATAAAAAAATATTAATAAAAGCAGAAGAAATTGAAAAAATTAAATGTGATATTATTCTTAGATTATTATATAGACAAAGAGAATCTTGGTTAAATTTTATTAAAAGTAAATTAAAATATAATAATTTAATTAATTCAAATGGAAGTAAAACTGAAAGATTAAGATATTCAAAAAAAGATTGTATTATGAAATTAAAAAATGATTCAGAAGAACCAAAAAGAAGAAAAAATAAAAGAAAAAAAACTATAAGAGTTCTTCCAATTTTAAGTGAAAATAATATTTTTGAAAGAAAAGTTGATTATTCTTCTTCTATTTCAATAAATAAACCTTTAGATGATAATTTTGCAATTGATTTATTAATGAGAGATCAAACTACTCAAACTAATTTTCATAATAATAAAACCAATTCTAATTTTTATACTATTAATACTAATTTAAATGATAGTATTAATTCAAAAGAAAAAAATTCTTTTCACAATACTTTTTTTGAAAATATGATGATAAAAAAAATTGATGATGATAATAAAAGAACATTTAAATTAGATTTAAAAAATAGAAGAAATAAATATTATTATAATGATAATGATAATAAATGTTATATATTAAATCAAAAATTTTTTAATCCTCTTATTTATGATGATTTTGAAAGAAGGTATAATACAATTAAATATTTTGAGCCTTCAAATACTATTAATGAAGTTAATTCATATAAAATTCATTTTAATTCAAATAACACAACTAAATCGAAAAAAAAAATTAATATTAAAGAATTGAATTTTTCTGATGGTAAATCTAAAAATAATAAAAAAGTAATAAAAAATAAAAAATTTAATAATTCAATTGATTTTGCTATAATAAGTAATTTTAGATCAACTGGTCACAAAGTATTTAATGAGAAATTAAAAAATATTTATTATAATAATAAAAGATTTAGAAAATTGTATAAAATATTAAATGATAATAAAAAAGAAGTACATTAATATAATTATTATTATTATTATATTTTTTCCTTATAAATATAATTTTAATATTTTTTAAAAAAATTAAAATGCAATGTTTAAAATTTAAAAACTTTTTATATTCCTTTTTCTTTATAATTCAATTATTGGTTTTTTTACTTACTTTAATAATGAAAAATGAATTTAAATATACAAACGTATCTAAATTAATGTTAAATACAATAATAATAATATTACTTTCTTTATTAGTAATTCAAATGATTTATCCTAAAATTTTATGTAATATAATCACAAAAAATTTAGGTATAATAAAATCAAATAAAGGACAAGGTTTAATTAGTTTATCTATTGGAATAATATTTATTACAAGTCATAATATTTCTCAAGTAATATTTTGTCTTTTTTCAATTGGAATTGGAGGAATAATTGAATTTATTGAATTATCAAGAAAAAAAATTGATAGAAAACAAGTTAGAACTACTGAAACTAATTTAAATTTATCTAAAGAATCTAGAAGAATTAATGGTAGAACTTTAAATATTAGAATGGAAGATGAATTAAATAGTAAAGATAATGAAATTGAATAATTTAAATTTTTTTATAAATTTAAAAAAAATTCTTTTTTTTTACTATAATTATATATGAAATAATTTTATTTATTGTTTAAATAAATGTAATTGTTCATTAATCTTTTTAAAGTTGCTTAAAATTTCTTCAAATTCATCATAATTCATTTTAATAATATTAGATTTGAATTTTTGAGTATTAATATCAAAAGAATTTATTTTAGTAACAATTTCTAATTTTTGTGCTTTATTAGAATTCACATTTCCATTTTTTTTATCTATAACCGAAACTTGCCAATCAAGAGAGGAAAATCTAGAATTAAATTTATTTTTTTTAAAATCATCTATTTTTTTATATAATAAATTCGCTATCATATCATTTGAAATATTCGGATTATTAATTCCAAATGTTTTAATTGGTTTCATTATATATTTTAAATCATTTTCTTCTTCTCCTGTCATTAATGGAATTAAATCATTAAATAATCTTACTAATTCAATTGATAATTGGTAATTTTCTTCTTTATTTATTTTTCTGTGATTTAAACAATCATTTAGTAATATGGATAATTCAGTTAGTGAAGGGCAATTGTTTAATAAATATATAAAATTTTGAAAGGAATCTGATATAGACATTTTAAGTTTTGAATTAATTTAATATAGAATTATATTTATTTTTTTTCTTTTTTTAAATTAATTTGATTATCTTATATTTAATTGTTTTTCATTAACTTTTTTTCTATTCATTTTTGAATCTATTATATCAAAATATATTTAAATATATTTTATAGAAAATATATTTAAATAATATATTTTTTTAATAATGAAATTAAATAATAATAATAACTTCTTTTTATTATTTTTAAAAAAAAATCTTAATCAAAATAAATGTATTTAAATTACATCAACATAAATTTAAAAAATCTCATAAATAAATCTTTTCATCTCTAACTTTAATTACTTTTTTTTTAAAAGACAATATTCCAAAAAAACTTGAAAAACTAAAATCCCTTAAAAACATAAAAACCCGTAAAAGGCAATATAACCAGTTTTCAAAAATAAAATAAAATTTAAAAAAATAAATGGATAAAAAAAAAGAAACATTAATATCATCAAAAGATCCAGAAAACTCAGTTCGTTTATCACGTTGTATACGTGTTTTCATATTTGGAATATTTTGGTTAATTCATTTTTTTAATTGTTCAGATGGAGGAGTTCCAAGTGCATCATCAAATAATATAAAAAAAGATTTAAATTTCAATGATTCACAATTTGGACAATATGGATCAATAGTTCAATTAGGAAGAATGACAGGAACATTTATTGTAATGACATTATTAAATATATGTAATAGAAAATATTTGATTTTCGTTGCTTTATTATTTAAATGTTCTTCTTTCCTAATTTATTTCTTTACTTATAATTATTTAATTGTTATGATATTTAGATATATTCAAGGAGTTTCACATGTTTTTACTTATGTTTATTTCCCTACTTGGATTGATCAATTTGGACTTCAAAGTTCAAAAACTATGATGATGAGTCTTATTCAAACTGCAAGTCCATTTGGTTCTTTTTTTGGTTTTAGTGTTACTACTTTTATTGGTACTCATCAATGGAAATGGGGATTCGGTGTTTTAGCTTTTAGTATTTTACCTTTAAATTTCATATTATTATTCATTCCTGATAAATACTTCTCAGCTAATATTTTCTTTAATAAACATATTGATGAAACTTATGATAACGGTATTATTGGTACAGTCTCATTATTTGAAGAAGATGAATCAAGGAAAAATGTAAAAAAAGGAAAAGAATCAAGTAATGCAATACAAGATTGGATATCAATGTTTGATGGAGTATTCTTATTTATTGTTTTAGCAAGGACAGTAATTATGTTTATTTTCATGGGAATTCATTATTGGTTAGGAGATTACTTCGTGAATGTATTAGATATAAAAGATAAATTAGCAAAGACTTCATCATATGGAACAATATCATTATTAGGACCATTTATAGGATCAATGTTAGGAGGAGCAATCTGTGAAAAATTTGGAGGATATGAAAAAAAAAGTTCCATATTTGTTTGTATATTCTTTTCAGTTCTAACTTGTATTGCAGGAACAATTGTTCCTGAAGTTAATACTTTAGCAACTTTTACTGCAGCTGTTTTTGCCTTCTTTGTTTTAGCTAATTGTCAAATGCCTATTTTAATTGGAATTAGCTTTAATTGTGCTCCAAGAAGATTGAAAGGTGCTTCTTATGGTATTAATAGTCTTATGTGCACTTTCTTAGGTAATTTATTAGCTCCATCTGTTTATGGATATTTAAATGATTATTTTAAAATGAAAGATAAAAGAATGGCTATGAGATGTGTTATGAATTATATTTGGATTAATTTACTTTATTTAATTCTTTGTGCTATTTTCAGATATAGGAAAAAAGAACCTCAAAAAGATGATATTAATGATGGTATTGAATTAGAAAATAAAGAATAAAAGTTTTTTAAATAAGAGTTATTATAGTTTTTTTATTTTTTTTGTTTTTTTTTTTGGAGTTTTTGATTTAAATATTTATTAGTTAATCAAATATTAAATTTTGATTTCTTTTTATTGGATTAAAAATTTAAGAGATTTAAAGAGATAAATTTTAATTGTTTTTTTTTAATTTAATTTTTTTTATTTTTAGTATATTTAAATATAATTCAATTTAAATTAATTAAAAAAATATTATTTTTCAAAAAAAAAAATTAAGAAAAAATTCCGCTTACAATTTTTTCAAAACTATCTTTATTATTTTCTTGAATTTTATTTTGATTTTTTAATTTTTGATAAATATCTTTTTTATATAAATTATTATTATCAGGATAAATCCATCCTTCATTTTTTTCATAAGCTCTCATAGTTAAAATTAAAGGTTTAATTCTTTTTATATTTTCTTCATCTTCTAATTTTTTTTTAGAATTAATTCTTTCTCTTCTTTTTATAATATAATCATGATTATAATCTAAATAATTATTATTTGATTTTTTTAAATCTTTTATTTGGGAAATTCTAGGAGTAAAAGAACAATCTTTAATTTCATTTAATTCATTTTTTAATTGTTCATTTTTTATTTTCAAATTGATTCTTGCTTTCCATTCCATTTGTTGTTCAAAAATTGGAGTAGAATAATTTTTATTAAATTTATTTTTTTTAATAGTATTATTATTATTTTCTTCATTTTTATAATTCGAATCATTTAATTTTTTCATATTTTTTATTTTTTCTTCAGGAATAAAACTTTGTGAAAAAGTTTGATATTGTTTTTTTTTTGTCAATCTTTCAAAACTTGGTTCTAATTTTTCTGCAATTTTTAATGAATTTTGATTTAAAGAAGGTGAAAATAAAATATTTATTTCATTCTTTGATAATGAATTATTTCTTGTTTTTGGAATATTTTTATCATATAATTTTGTTAATTTTATTGTTATACTATTTAAATTTCTTTCGGAAGAATTATTATTCTTTTTTTTATTAGTTTTTTTCAATGAATTAGATTTTATTATTTTATTTTTTATATTTTGATTTAAGAAATAATTTTTTAAATAATTTGTTTTCTTTTTATTGTTAATCAATATTGGATTATTATTGTAATTTTTTTTTGTTAAATTTACTTTTTGAGTTCTTTGAGTATTTATTAATTTATTATCATTTATTTTTTTTTTTTTAATCCTTTTATTACTTACACTTCTATTGTTTTTATTTTGATTAGTTTTATTTATTTTTGGTTTAACATATTTTATATTTTTTATATTTCCAAAATTTTCTTTTAAACTTATTTCATGACTTTTAATAAATTGTTTATTTTCTGATTTTGTTGTATTAATTATATTATTTGGTAAATTATTTAAATAATATGTCAATTTATCAAAATCTATTTTCCCTTTATTTTTTATTCTTTTACTAAAAGGAAGATCATCCCAAAAATCTCCTGGTTCTTGCAAATTAAAATTAGAATAAATTTTTTTAAATTGTTTGTCATTATATTTTTCATTATCTTTCTTTCTTTTTTCAATTAATTTTATATCAGCAAACAATCTTAGTCTTCTTTTTTCAAATTCTTGACTTTCTAAATACTTTTGGGTTGAATTATTCCTCGTTGTTAAAAATTTATAATTAAAACAATTAAAAATAATAAATTAAAAAAAATACTTAATAAATTGTTCTCAAAAAAAAATAAACCTCCAAATAAAAATAAATAATAAAATGAAAGAAGATCCATTAAACGAAGTAACATCTGCAATAATAATAACTTATTCAAATATAAAAGAAGGATCATCCTATGAATTTTTATTTGACTACTCTAAATTATTAATAAAAGAAAAATTATATGATCCTCAAATATTATATTGGCAAATAGAATATTCTTCTCTATTAAAATCTTTTGGTTTAAATTTTTCATTCTTAAAAAAAAAGATGGAAGAAAAAAATAAAAAATATTACAAATATGACACATTCATGAATCAACTAACATATAGATTAGAAAAACATGGTCAATTAGCACCAATAAAAGAAATAGCAAAACATTTAACTGAAGAAGATATGAAAGATAAAGATAATAATGAAAGAAATCCAAATGAAATTAATTATTATGATCAAAATGATTCATTCATTGATGATGAAGATGCTTTTAATGGAGATTTAAATGATCAAACTTCAAAATTAAATTTATTACCTGGAAATTATACTGAAGAAATGATTATAAAGAATTTAAATAGAAATAAGAAAAAAATAAAAAAAAATTTCAAAAAAAAAAAGAATAATAATAATGAAAATGAAAATGAAACATATCAAAATTTAATATCTACAAATACACATTTTGAAGGAATAAGTCCTGAAATGGAAGAAGAATTAAATAAGAAAATAAAAAAAAGAAAATTTGGAGAAGGAATAACATCTTTAAGTGAAAATGCAGATAGAGAAAGCATTGAAAGAATGTATAATCAATTAATGAAAGATTATTGTGAAAGTGGGAAAGGAATTCCTGATAAAGATAATGAAAAAGAAATATTTATTAAAAAAAGTATTCCTCAATTAAAAAACATTGATGGAAATAATAAAATTGAAATTATCAAAGTTTTTTCACAAAAATTAAAAATGGATGAAAAAGAATTTGAAATATTATTTAATTATGAAGTTTTTAAAAGTAAAATTGAAGGTACTTTTTCTACTTTTTCTAAATTATTAAATCAATTCTGTACAAGTTTATATGAAAATGATATTTCTGATTTTACTAATTTAAAAGAAACTTTTGAATCTAATTCTGAAATATATTCAAAATTTTCAATATTAGTTCAAAAAATAATTGTTTTCAGACAATTACATAATGAATATATTGGAGCTCAAATGGATAAATTAGATAATATTTATGAAATAATTAATAAATATATTTCTGGAGTTAGAGAAAGAAATAATGAATATTTAACTAAAATATCAAGTAAAATAAAAGAAAGTTTTGAAAAAAATAGAATTAAATATTCCATTGATAATATTGTTGATTTTATTAAAAAAAATTTTGATTCTATTGAATATGAAGAAAATTTAACTGATTTAAATCATCCTATTTTAGGTATTGAAAGATTTTTATATTATCAAGAACAAAATAAAAATATTAATACTAAAAATAAACCAAATATTCAACAACAAAATAAAAAAAAACAAAATGTTAAAAGTCCTAAAAAAGAAGATGAAAATGATGTTAAAATAGAAATAAAAAGTATTCCAACTAAAATTATAAATGAAAATGTTTTAGGATATAAAGTACAACTTACTCCCATTTTAAGCCATAAATTTTATTATAAAAATTATGAACCTGATGATTTTCCTGAAAAAAAAAATGTTCAAAATAATGAATTTACTAATTTAACTACCGAAAATTTTTCTTTGGAAAATAGAATTCAAAAAGAAAATCAAAATTTAAATACAACAACAAATGAAATTAAAGAAGAAAAATAAATTATAATAAAAAATTAAATTTATTAATATGAAATTGTTTAATATAAATTATTATTTAAAACAATTAACATTTAATATAAAAAAATACCATTATTTCATGGGGATTGGGGATTGGGGATTGGGGATTGGGGATTGGGCCCAATCCCCATAAAATTTCTTTAAATAATTAAATCAGGCTTTTTTCTTATT
>JAEEGL015580993.1_pt1 | contig 14800 bp, 11 predicted proteins | sample 9134231 | NCBI WGS metagenome assembly JAEEGL01 (sample SAMN16246548, study PRJNA631951) | gut metagenome | biome: gut microbiome; feature: rumen; material: fiber-attached | host: Bos | place: Iran: Karaj | collected 2018-10 | reverse complement strand
TTTTCGGACGGTATTACCGGGTGTTCGTCATGGGGGCGGTCCAGTATTCCTGGTTGTAGATGTCGGTGAAGAGATAGGTGGCCACGGCGGCGTCGGGGCTGTCGAGGTAGACGTAGCAGACCTGGTCGCGCAGCTCCTCGCTGTAGGTGAGCTGGTCGCCGATCATGTAGCTGTCCTCATACTTGCCCTCGTAGCTGTAGTAGTCGCAGACGATGTCGATCTTGTCGCCTTCCTGCAGCTCGGTGTTCTCCTTGGCCACGGTCTCGGTCTCGCCGCCCTTGTAGTCCATCCGGGCGCCGGCGATGTAGGCCTTGATTTCGCCTGTGGTGAGATCCTCCTCGAAGACCAGCAGCAGGTTGGCCCGGTCGCCGTTGAGCAGGATGGGGGTCCGTCCGGTGGTGATCAGGGTGTTGCCGCTGAGCAGGGTGTCTTCCACGTAGAAGCCCACGGGCTGATCGCCGATGGCGACCCAGGTGCAGTCGTATTCGCCCACCAGATCGCCCTGGTCCGTGAAGGAATACATGGAATCCAGACCCAGATCCACGTAGCCGGCGCCGTCGTCATAGAAGACGTTGAGCTGCAGGCTGTGCACCTGGCTCCACTGCTCCTCGGTCAGATCCATGACGGTCTTGCCGTCCTTCTGGGTCCAGACCAGCTTGGAGGCGTCGAAGCGGTTGGCCGCGATGGTCTGGGTGGCGGTCTCGATGTCGATCTCCCGGCCGAAGAGGCTGCCGCCGCCCAGCAGGCCGCTGAGCAGATCGGTGATGTCGCCGGAGGAGGACAGCGCGCCGCTGGAGCTGGAGGTGCCGCCCAGCAGGTTGCCCACGTCAAAGCCGCCGGAGTTGGAGCTGCCCTGACCGCCGACCTCCAGGTTGGCGAACTGCTGGATGCAGCGGGAATAGGCGCTGTCCAGGCCGATGGCTTTATAGGTGTCCACCGCGTTTTTCACCATGCTGGTCCGCTGGTAGGGGAAGTAGATGGAGATGCCGTAGGCGTTGGAGATGGAAGAGGAGGTCTTGTTGTACTTGACCGCGCCCAGCAGGGACTTGGCCAGAGCCTCGCTCTCCGCCGTCTTGAGGTTGTAGCACAGGTGCACCAGGTCCACCTGGTCGATCCGGCTGGAGGTGGCGAACTCTCTTGTGGCGCTGCGGGCGTCGGAGACGGTCTTGTACTCGGTGCCGGAGATCATCTTGGAGGTGCCGTTGGCAAAGTCCTTCAGAGAGGTGGGCACGGTGGCGCTAAGCTCCGCCAGATCCACCACGGAGAGGGTGGTCTTCTGACCGGCGCAGCGGCGGTTGCACTCGGCGACGAAGTCGTCGACGATGTTCTTGCCGAGCTCGATGGTGGGCATGGAGGGATCGGCGATCAGCTTGTTGAGCCAGTTGGTGTAGTACCAGCCGATGCCCGGCTCGGTCTCCTCGGAGGCGATCATGTAGTCGGCGTAGTTGTCGAGCATGAGGCCGGTCTCCAGCGTCGCCATCAGGCAGGCGTCGAAGCCGATGAAGTCAAAGGTGGTGTTGGCGTTCTTGAGGGCGGTGTTGATGCCGCTGAGATCCATGGACCCCCTGCGGGCGTTCTTCTCGTCGTAGCCGTAGCCGGAGACGGAGCCGCCGCCGTGATCCCAGAAGATCAGAGCCTGCCGGTTGGCGGGATAGTTCTTGGTGCAGTAGTTGATGAAGCTCGTCAGCGTGGCGGGCTTGATCATGGAGTCCTTGCCGAAGTCAGCCTCCAGCCGGGTCAGGTTGCCGTTCTCCACCTTGTAGATCTGGTTGACGGAGTTGGAAATCCCGGTGGTCTTCCACTGCTTGCAGCCGCCGGTGAAGACGATGACGTTGATATTGGAATTCTTCCCCAGGTTGGACTTGGCCATCTCGGCCAGGTCGTTGGAGGCCATACCGGACTTGGATTCCAGGTCGGTGCCGCACATGTAGACCATGATGGTGAAGGTGTCCTTGCCGTTTCCGAGGATGTTGGTGCGCTTGGCGCGGGCGCTGCTGACCACGCTGGTGTCCAGCTTGCCGGTGTTGGCGCTGCGGTCCCAGCCGGAGGAGGTGGAGCCGCCGCCGGAGAAGCCGCCCAGCATGCCGGAGAGCAGGTCGCCGGAGACGCCGCTGTCAGAGTTGCCGGAGCTTCCGGAACCGCCGGAACCGCCGCCCAGCATGCTGCCGCCCAACAGACTCAGCAGCGAGCTGTCGGAATGGCCGCCGGAGGCCGTGCCGGTGCTGCCGCCGCAGCCGCCCAGAAGGCTGCCGAGGATGCCTCCGTTGCCGCCGAACAGGGAGCTGCCGCCCAGCACGGCCACGATCAGGACGATGATGATGAGCAGCTTGCCGCCGCCCAGGCCTCTGGTCGCGGTCTCACGGTACTGACCGCTCTGCTGGCCTCCCTGCTGGAAGCCCTGTTGGCCGCTCTGCTGATAGCCGGACGAGCCGGTCTTTCGCCCGGCATAGCCGTCCTGCCGGCCCACCGGGCCGGTTCCGAGACCGGAGCCGCGCCTGCGGATGCCTTTCCCGGTGCCGGTGACATTCTTGCCACGGCCAGTTGGTCTGTTTTCCATATAGAAAACCTCCATCCGTAAAATATTCTATCTTATATTTTATCAGAAATCCCGGCAGAATGCAATGAAAAAACGTATTATTTCTCAAAAACAACCTGCACAGCCAGGACGCCGGTCGAATAGTATGGTACCGAGCGCCGAAAAAAACGCGGACCGCACTGCGGCGGATGGGGAAAGGCGGGTGAGAGGATGGCGGATACTTTGGATCGGCTCGAGGCGGGACAGTCGGCCCTGCTGACGCGGCAGCCGCTTACGCAGGCTCGGCGGCTGGCCTTTACGCGGCTGGGCTTGATCCCCGGAACGGAGGTCGTCTGCCTGTTCCGCCTGCGGTGGGGCAGGGCGGCCGTGTATCGGTTCTGCGATACGGTCCTTGCCCTGCGGGACTCTGCCGCGGCACAGCTGCGCTGCAAAATTACGGATCCCGGTGAAAATAACAGAGCGAGTCGAATTTTGTCTTGCAATCAGTATTGAGAAATGGTATGATAATCAGGAGTATGAAGGACTTTTTTCCTTTTTCCAAAATCGCACAGCCTGCAGACAAAAGGAGCTCTGACCCATGCCGACGAGTACCATCATCCTCATTATTTTGGGCGCTGTGGCGCTGATCAGCATCATCGCGCTTTTGACGATCCCGAAATCGGACAAGGAGAAGGATTCCGCGCCGGTACCCACCGAAACACGCGGAACGTCGGATGGAACCGGGTCGGACGTTGTCCCGTCTGCGGCTCTAAAATGGCCCGTCGGACCCGGATGGGATCTGGAGCCGGAAAGAAAACCGGATCCGGTTGTTTCAACAAAGGAGAAACGAAATCCGAATCCCCCGGCTGAGCCGGTGGATCCGGACCGGAGCAGAGAGATCTATTCCTACGAGCCCCGTGTATCTGTTCTGGTGTGCTCCTCCTGCGGCGTGGAAAACGCCGCTTTGGAGCGCTGCTGCAGGGTGTGCGGACAGGCATTGCCACGATACGGGAGGTAGACCGATATGATTTGCAAATGGTGCGGAGAGAACACAGATCCTTCCGCCGCCAAATGTACCCATTGCCGCAGACCGCTGCCTCCGCTTTCGGACTGCGGCGGGTTCTACAATATCATGCCCTCGGCCGTCCAGATCCGGCCGGAGCAGAAGATCACGGAGACCTTTGAGCCCGGGCAGAGGCCCGCACAGCAAAATCTGCCCATGCAGCCCGGCCAGCCCCAGAGGCAGAATCCTGCGCAGCCGAACAGCCCTGCGCCGGGGTCCCACCCCGCGGGCCAACCGGCCCCTGTCGGCGTCCGGAGCAAAGAGGGCGGGAAAAAGTCCGCCGCGCCTCTAATCGCTGCGATGGCGGTCGCCGGCGTACTGCTGCTGGCGCTGATTGCCGTGCTTGTCCTGTTTCTGCGGACGAATACCGCCCTGCATGAGGCGGAGCAGAAAATCGACCGGCTGGAACAGCGGCTGACCGAGGAGACGGAGCCTGCCCCCGAAGAGCCGGAACAGACGGCCTCCACCCAGACAGAGCCTGGCGAGTCGGACGCCTCCGCGTCCACCGAAACGCAGACCGAACCCCAGACCACAACCGAGACCAAATCGAGCGGTACCACTGAGCCTCTCGCGGAGTCCGGCGAAACAAAACCCACCAAACCGCTGGTGACCGACAGATCCGTTTTCTCTCAGATGGGCGAGCCCGAGCCGGAAAAGGTGACGCTCGTCATCGACCGCCGGGAGAAGGACTGGAACATCACCGCGGACCGGGAGGACGATTCGGACTGCTTTGCCGTGGAAGCGGACCACAAGCTGCCGGAGAATGGAAAAATGGACGGCTATCAGGCTGTCCGCTTCACCGTGCGGCTCAACACCGAAGACGGTCAGGATGCCGCCGAGATCGCCCGCGTCTGGCTGGGCTATCGGAGAGAAGGCAGCGAGCTCGTCTTCAAGACTTTAATGGAGATCCCCGATGGGCTGGACGGAACTTTCCTCGGGAAGTGGAAGGAGACGGAAGAATCCCTGGCGTATTGCACTGCGCATTCTATCTGGAAAGACCTGAGCAAAAACCAATCCGGTCTGTTCAGGGTCGACTCCGCTTCTTCCGATCTGTCTCTGCAGCTCACCTGCACTCGCACCAACACGGAAGGAAAGAGTTTTGTCATCCGGATCACCGACATCACCCTCGACGACTTTTCCGGGGAGTCCAGATGACGGGACGGCGCCGCGGAACGGCGCTTTCCCCCAGATTTTTGCAGAAGACCGATCATGTAAGGAGAGTGGAACATGGACCGATTTGAGAAAGAACAGCAGTCTGCCGAAGTGCAGGAGGAGATCTCGGAATACGAGGAATTCGGCGATATGCAGAGCAAAAGAAGGATCAGCCCCGTGGTGTGGATCGTCGCGGCGGCGGTGGTGCTGATTCTGGCTCTGTTTGCCGTGCTGTCTTTGGCGAATTCCGATCCCGACAGTCCGGAGGACACCACCGTCGTCTCCGGCGAAACACAGGGCGGACAGAACGCCCCTTCCGGCTCGGAGAGCGCGCAGACCACCGCGGCCGCCACGGAACAGACCGAGACCGAGCCCACCGAGACCACCACCGAAGCGGTCGAGACCGAGGATCCCACCGCAGGGTTCCCGTTTATGGACAAGTCCTTTTTCAGCCAGTTCGGCACCGACACCATCAAGGTGACGTTGAACTACCGCAAAGAGGAAAACCGACCGGGCCGGTGGGAGATCGAAACGGAGCCTGCGGAGCTGGCGCAGTATCTGACCTGTGACTGGGACCAGCTGCCCCATGAAAATATGGAGAACTTCCAGTTCGGCCGCATCTATTTCCGTGTGACCAACAAAGCACAGACCCAGACCGACGATCTGCTGAATCTGTGGATCGGGTTCCGGACCAAAGGCGCGGAGATCTCCTTCAAGTCGGAGCTGGACATTGTGGCTGACGGCGTGTTCGGCAGCTGGAAGAGCACCGAGCTCCCCTGGAAGCTCCGCAAGATCGGTTCGGAAGAATGGACGTCCACATCGCGCGACCTCTATGACAGACGGGTCTATCTCGGAAGACTTCTGGGAAAGAACGATGAGATCGAGCTGATGATGACCTGCACCAGAACGAACACCGGCGGTCAGACCCTGGTCATCGAGGTACTGGGCATGACCTTGGCAGACCTGAACTCCGGCAAACGAACGCCGGTCAACTGACGCCGGGACCCGCGTCGACCATCCGCCTTTATCACTGAAAAGAATAACGGAGAAAAGGAGAAAAGAACATGAGTCAGTACCAGTACAACCAGCAAACGCCCGCTTACGGTCAGCAGAACCGGTATCAGGGGCAGGGCTACCAGAGCATGGATTACAACGTCGATATGGTCTTCTGCATCGACGCCACCGGCAGCATGGAGGATTACGGCGGCGGGCAGAAGCGCCTGATCAACATGGTCAAGGAAGGCGCGCTGAACTTCTACTATGACTTCGGCAAGGTTATGCAGTCCAAGAACAAGCACGTCAACCAGCTCCGGATCCGCGTCATCGCCTTCCGTGATTATTTGGCGGACGGAGATGAGGCCATGCTGGTCACTGATTTCTTCAATCTGCCTCAGCAGGCGGAGGATTTCCAGAACTGCATCAACAGCATCGACGCCATGGGCGGCGGCGACATCCCCGAGGACGGTCTGGAAGCTCTGGCCTATGCCATCCGCTCCGACTGGAATCCCGGCGGCGGTAAGAAGCGCCAGGTCATCGTCCTCTGGACCGACGCGGATCCCCATCCCCTGCAGTACGGCGCCTCCGCGCCCAACTACCCCAGGGGCATGCCGCGGGATCTGGGTGAGCTGTCCGAATGGTGGGATACCTATATGGATCCCCAGGCCAGACGTCTGGTCCTCTTCGCGCCGGAGGAGCAGGGCTGGGAGTACATCTCCGCCAACTGGGCCAACGTCGTTCATTTCCCCTCCGAGGCCGGCAACGGCCTGGCGGAAAAGACCTACGCCGCCATCCTTGACTGCATGGCCAACACGATCTGACAGTACCCATGGAACAAGTCAAATCAGGGGCCTGCCTGCCGGATATCCAGATCAATATCTGGCAGGCCGCGCGTCCGGACGCGGGCGAGGACTGCCGCTGCTATTGCTTCAGCCGGGACGCGGGGCTGGTGGGCGTGTTCGACGGCTGCGGCGGCGCCGGCTCAAAGCGACCGTCGTGTTATTCCGGCAAGACGGAGGCCTATATGGCTTCCCGCCTCTGCGCCGGCGCGTTTTATGACAGCTTTTTCTCCTTCTTCCCGAACCAGGGAAGCTGCGCGGCCCAGCTGCAGAACTACCTGAAGCACGCGATCAGGCAGTGCGCCGATACGCTGAAGACCTACGCGCCGAAGGACGAATCGCTGATCAAGGGCTCCATGATCCGATCCCTGCCCACCACGGCAGCGGTGATGATTGCGCAGCCCGATACGGAGGGCTATCTGCTCACGACGGCGCTCTGGGTGGGAGATTCCCGCTGCTTCCTGCTGACGCCCAAGGGACTTGCCCAGCTTTCCGTGGACGATACCACGGTCCCCGACCCCATGGAGAACAGCTATGAAGACGGCGTGCTCACCAACAACATCAGCGCCGGCAAGGAGATCAATCCCCATCTGAAGCAGGTCCGCTGCAAGCCCCCCTTCCTCATGCTGACGGCCACGGACGGCTGCTTCGGTTATTTCTCCACGCCCATGGAGTTTGAAGGCGCCCTGCTGGAGACGATGCTGGCCGCTTCCACCCCCGATGAATGGGAGCAGACCCTGCAGCAGACCCTCGGCTCCGTGGCAGGAGACGACTACACCCTCAGCCTGGCGGGCTATGGATTTGAGACCTATGCCGATCTCAAGCGGTGCTTCGGAAAACGGATGGAACATCTGCAGGAGAATTACCTGTCAGTCGTCCGCAGCCTGCCCATCGCCGACCGGGATTCACGCCGCGCTCTTTGGAACACCTACCGGGAGACCTACCTCCGCTGTATGAAGGAACAATAAAATGGCACAATTGGGGAAATACAGTCTCACCAGCGCAATGACCAATAAGAACGCGGGTACCTGCCTTTGGTGCTTCGGCACCTACGAGGGGAAGGAATACTTCATCAAGGAGTTTCTGAACCCCAAATACCCGTACAACGACAAGGTCGCCACCGAGGCCACCATTGCCAGACGGAAGAAGGACTGTGAGGCCTTCACCGAGGAAAAGCTGAAGATCTACGATCGGGTCAATACCTGCTCGGACGGCAACGACGTCCGGATCTGCAATTTCTTCCGGGAAAAGACCAAGTTCTACCTCTCCATGGAGAAGGTAGAATCACTGGAATGGGAGATCCGGGATTTCTGTGCGCTTCCGGAGTACGAGAAGCGCAGGCTCTGCGCCATCATCGCCCACGCTGTGGCGGGGCTGCACAACGGCCGCCTGGCCCACGCGGATCTCAAGCACGAGAACATCCTCTACACCCGCACGCCCAACGGCAATCTGACCGCCAAGATCATCGACTTCGACAGCGCTTTTTTTGAGGACGTCTATCCCCAGCAGACGGTCTCCGGCGATCAGGTCTATTTCGCCCCCGAGGTATGGGCGCATACAGGGGGAATGGATCTGCATCTGACCTGCAAGGTCGATCTCTTTGCCCTGGGCGTCCTGTTCCACCGGTATTTCGATGAAGGCAGAGACCCGATCTTCCCCACGGACACCGGCTGCCAATACGCCGGTCAGGCGGTGGTCATGGGCCTGCCGGTCACGGTCTCGGAGCGGATCCCTGCCGACATCCGGGAGCTTCTGACCCGCATGCTGGATCCGGATCCGGAGCAGCGGCCCACGGCGGAGGAGGTCTTCCTGTTCTTCCAGCCGGAGGAGGCCAAACAGGCCATCGCCGCGGCGAAGGCGGAGACGCCTCCCGTGCACTACTGCTGCGGCTGCGGCCGGCCCATGACCACGCCGGGCGAATTCTGCGAGGCCTGCCTCAATCCGGTGGTGACGCCCAACAACGAACCCGCTGCGCAGAACAACGGCGGCAGCTACTTCCACCGCGCCAAGGATCTTTTCTGATACCATACTCTACTCTGCTCCGCCTGACGGAGCGCACAGACCAAGCCCCCTTTGCATACGCTGATGCAAAGGGGGCTTTGCCATGCCGAAAACCTACACCGTCTGTCTCGCGGGGAATCCGAACGTGGGCAAGTCCACGCTGTTCAACGCGCTCACCGGCCTGCGCCAGCACACGGGCAACTGGACGGGCAAGACTGTGGATCCCGCCCGCGGCAGCTGGGGCAGGGGAGATGCGCGCTATACGCTGGTGGATCTGCCGGGCGTCTACAGCCTCTGCGGGGGCACTCCGGAGGAAAAAGTGGCCGCCCGGATCCTGGAGGGGACCCGGTGCGACTGCGTTGTGGCGGTGCTGGACGCCACGGCCCTGAGCCGCACTCTGCCCCTGGCCCTGGAGCTTCGGCACAGGCATGAGAAGCTGCTGTGCTGCCTCAATCTGATGGACGAGGCGAAGCGGTCCGGCTGTGTTCCGGACCCGAAGGCGCTGAGCCGAGCCCTCTGCTGCCCGGTGATCCCCGTCTGCGCTCACAGCGCGGCGGACGTCCGGGCGCTTCGCGCCGGGATCGCGGAGCTCTGCGCGAAGCCGCAGGATCCGGCGCAGCTCGCGGCGATCCGGGAGGCCTATGCCGCGCAGCCCGACGGGGAGACGCTGGTCCGTCAGGCGCGGGCCCTGTCCGCGCTTTGCTGTCCGAAGCCGGCCGCCCGGGGCCCGGGCCCGGACCGGATCCTGCTTGGCCGGCTGACCGCCTGGCCCGTGGCGCTGCTGCTGCTTTTCGGGGTGCTCTGGCTGACGATCCGCGGCGCGAATTACCCCTCCGCTCTGCTGGAGCGGGGCTTTGCTGCTTTGGGCACACGGCTTACCGGCCTGCTCCGCCCGTGGCCGGCTTGGCTGCGAGGCCTGTTGCTGGACGGCGTCTACGGCACTGTGACGAAGGTGGTGGCGGTGATGCTCCCGCCCATGGCGATCTTTTTTCCGCTGTTCACCCTGTTGGAGGAGATCGGCTTCCTGCCCCGGCTGGCGCTGCTGCTGGACCGTCCCTTCGCGCTGGCCGGCTCCTGCGGAAGGCAGGGTCTCACCATGTGTATGGGCTGCGGCTGCAACGCCGTGGGCGTCACGGGCTGCAGGATCATCGGCCCGCCCAAGCAGCGCCTGGCGGCCATCGTGACCAACTGCTTCACGCCCTGCAACGGCAGATTCCCGACCCTGATCTTTCTGCTGGGCTTTCTGACTCGGGATCTGTCCCGGAGCGGGCCGTGGACCGCTCTGCTGCTCACGGCGGTGCTGGCGCTTTCGTGCCTGGTCACGCTGGCCGTGACTGCCCTGCTGCGGCACACGGTCCTGCGGGGAGAGGAGGGAAGCTTTGTTCTGGAGCTGCCTGCGTTCCGCCGTCCCCGCTTCGGCAGGGTGCTGCTGCGCTCGGTGCTGGAGAGGACCCTGCGGGTCCTGGGCCGTGCGGTCACGGTGGCCGCCCCTGCGGGGCTCGTCATCTGGTGTCTGGGACAGATCCGGGCGGATGGGGAGCCGCTGCTTGTCCTGCTTGCCCGGGGCCTGGATCCGGCCGCCTCGCTGATCGGGCTGTCCGGTGCGCTGCTTCTGGCCTTTCTGCTGAGCTTTCCCGCCAACGAGCTGCTCTTTCCCCTGACCGTGATGATCCTGACCGCCGGAGCCGCCGCCCCGGAAGGGGCGGATCTGACCGCGATCCTGACGGCTTCCGGCTTCACTGCCCCCATGGCGGTTTGCGCCGCCCTTTTCACCCTCTTCCACTGGCCCTGCTCCACCACGGTGCTGACGGTCTGGCACGAGACCCGCAGCCTGCGCTGGACCGCCGCCTCCGTCTGGATCCCAACGGCGGTGGGCGTACTGCTCTGCGCTCTGGCAAACGCGGTCTTTCACCTGTGAGCGTTCTTCTCTTTATCGAACAGGCCGAAAAAGGCCGTCCCCCGTGGGGGGGGGACGGCCCGTTTCTCCGGGAACGGATCCGGTCACAGACCGAGATCCTTTGCAAACGGCTCCAGGCTCCGGGCGAGGATGCCGTGCATCTGCGCGATGGCGACGCCGTAGTTCACGATGGGGACGCCTGCCTCCGCGGCGGCGTCCAGCCGATGCTGCATGGCGGCCTCGTTCAGCATACAGCCGCCGCAATGGATCACCAGAGCGAAGGAGGACAGGTCCTCCGGGAATTCTCCGCCGGAGGTAAAGGAGAATTCGGGCATCTTTCCGGTGTACTGCCGCACCCAGCCGGGCATTTTCACGGTACCGATATCGTTGCATTGGCGGTGGTGCGTGCAGCCCTCGGAAATCAGCACCCGGTCGCCGTCGCCCAGACCGGACAGAGCCCTGGCCCCGGCGGCCAGCACGGAGAGCCGGCCCTTGTACCGGGCAAAAAGGATCGAGAACGAGGTCAGCGGGATCGACGCCGGAACCAGGGGGGAGACCTTCCCGAAGGCCTGCGAATCCGTGATTACCAGCCGCGGCGGGGTTTTCAGCCCGTCCAACAGGCAGGAGAGCTGCTCCACCTGGCAGCAGACGGGAACGCAGTGCAGATCCAGCAGCTCCCGCAGGGTCTGCTGCTGGGGCAGGATCAGCCGCCCCTTGGGCGCACTCTCGTCGATGGGAGTCACCAGGATCACCGTGTCTCCGGCGGTGACCAGGTCGGCCAGGATGAATTTGGGCTTCCGGGCAGTGCGGCCCAGGTCCGCCAGCCGCTCCTTGAGTGCTTGTACGCCTTCGCCTGTCACCGCGCTGACCCGGATCGCGTCGGCGTCCGTCGGCTGGGTTTCAGGCAGAAGATCGCACTTGTTCGCCGCCAGGATGACCGGCAGCCTGCGCTCCCGCAGCTTTTCCAGCAGCTCCCTGTCCTCGTTTGTCATTCCCGGGGCTGCGTCGTAAACCAACACGGCGACGTCGGTCCGGTCGAGGATCTGCTTCGCTTTTTCCACACGCAGCGCGCCCAGCGCGCCTTCGTCGTCATAGCCCGGCGTGTCGATGATCACCACCGGCCCCAGCGGAAGAAGCTCCATGGCTTTTTTGACCGGGTCGGTGGTCGTCCCCATGACGGGGGAGACCACGGAGAGATCCTGCCCCGTAACGGCGTTCACCAGACTGGATTTTCCGGCGTTGCGCTTTCCGAAAAACGCGATGTGCAGCCGTTCGGCGGATACGGTTTCATTCAGACTCATGGCTCAGAAGCGGAAATCGCGGGCGTTGGAGTTTTTGATCGCCTCGATGTGCTCGGATGCGATCTCGCGGACGCGGTCTCTGGGGATCTTTTTCAGCTCTTCCTCCACCAGCTTGAAGCCGATCTGCTTCGTCTCGGGGCTGGCGTAGTCCACCAGATACTCGGTCAGCGTCATGAGGGCGTTGGGGTGGCAGCAGTTCAGGATCTGGCCGGACTTGCAAAGGCTCATAAAGCGGTCGCCGGTGCGTCCTTCGCGGTAGCAGGCGGTGCAGAAGGAGGGGATGTGTCCGTTCTCCATCAGCCAGCGGACGACCTCATCCAGGGAACGCTGGTCGGAAACGTCAAATTGCTCGGTGTCGTGGGGGCGCTCGTCGGGCGTGTAGCCCGCGTAGCCGCCCACGGAGGTCCTGGATCCGCCGCTGACCTGGCTGACGCCCAGGCGAAGCAGCTTGGAACGGGTCTGCTCGGTCTCACGGGTGGAGATGATGATCCCGGTGTAGGGCACGGCCAGACGGATGCAGGCGGTGATCTTGGCAAACATCTCGTCGGAGATGGAGTTGTTGAATTCCTCGGGATCGATGTCGTCGGCGGGCTTCACACGGGGGACGGAGATCGTGTGCGGGCCCACGCCGTGAACGGCTTCCAGGTGCTCGGCGTGCATCAGAAGGCCGGCAAACTCGTAGCGGTAGAGCTCCAGACCGAACAGCACGCCCAGTCCCACGTCGTCGATGCCGGCCTCCATGGCGCGGTCATGGGCGGAGGTGTGGTAGTCGTAGTCGTGCTTGGGGCCGGTGGGATGGAGCCGGAGGTAGCTTTCCTTGTGATAGGTCTCCTGGAAGAGGATGTAGGTGCCGATGCCGGCGTCCTTGAGCTTTTTGTAGTTTTCAACGGTGGTCGCCGCGATGTTGACGTTCACGCGGCGGATCGCGCCGTTCTTGTGCTTGATGGAGTAGATGGTATTGATGCACTCGAGAATGTACTCGATGGGATTGTTCTTGGGATCCTCGCCGGCTTCGATGGCAAGACGTTTGTGGCCCAGATCCTGCAGGGCGATGACTTCCTCCCGGACCTCCTCCTGCGTGAGCTTCTTGCGGGCGATGTGCTTGTTCTTCAGGTGGTAGGGGCAGTAGACGCAGCCGTTGACGCAGTAGTTGGACAGATACAGAGGGGCAAACAGCACGATGCGGTTGCCGTAAAAGGCCAGCTTGATCTCCTCGGCGATGGCGTAGATCCGCTCCAGCACCTTGGGATCCTCGCAGGCCAGCAGCACAGAGGCTTCCCGGTGGGTCAGGCCGCGGCAGTAGCAGCCGTTGCCCTGTTTGACCGGTCTGGCCTTTTCCAGGATTGAGTCGATGAGCTCCATGTTGTTTTTGTTGGCGTCGGCGTAGGCCAGGGTCTCCCGGATCTCCGCGTCGTTGATGAATTCGTCGGGGAGCATGGATTTGGGGTTGTAGACAGGCATGATGACAGGTCCTTTCTCACTATATAATATTTTATTTTGGCTTATGGTTATTGCGGCTCCGTCTGTTTCGGGTCGCCGCGGTCGGTGACGAGCTGATAGCCGATCCCGGCAACGCGGGCGGACAGGCAGGTCCTGCACTGGGCGGATTCCTCTCCCGTGCAGATCTTGTTTTCGTAGAGCATATATTTTTTGCGAACGGAGACGGGGGAGAGGTTCGGCATGACCACGTTAGCTCCTGCCAGGATCCCCTTTTCGCGGCCCAGGGGATCCAGCGTACCCAGGGCGGTGGTGGCGGGCAGCAGCAGGTTCGGCTGGATCAGACGGAGAATGGAGAGCAGATAGCAGGTTTCCTCCACGCTTCCGTCGGGGCAGTCGCGGAAGGGCGTATCCCGGTGATGGATAAAAGGCCCGATGCCGCACATGGCCGGCCGGAACTGCTCCACGAACTTCAGATCCTCCGCCAGGGTCCTGGCGGTCTGGCCGGGAGAGCCCACCATAAAGCCGCAGCCCACCTGATAGCCGATCTGCTTCAGCGTCCGGAGGCATTCCATCCGGTGGTCCCAAGACATGGCAGGGGGATGCAGGCACGCGTAGTGCTCCCGGTCTGCGGTCTCGTGCCGCAGCAGATACCGGTCCGCGCCGGCGTCGAACAGGCGCTGATAGCTCTCCCGGCTGCGTTCGCCCAGGGAGAGGGTGACGGCGCAGTCCGGAAATTCCGCCTTGATCTGCCGCAGAAGCGCGCACAGGCGCTGGTCCGTGAACCAGGGATCCTCGCCGCCCTGCAGCACGAAGGTGCGGAAGCCCAGCGCCCAGCCCTCCCGGCAGCAGAAAAGAATCTGTTCCGGCGTGAGCCGGTAGCGCTCCGCCAGACGGTTGCCGTGCCGGATCCCGCAGTAAAGGCAGTCGTTTTTGCACCAGCTGCTGAGCTCGATCAGCCCTCGGACATAGACTGTGGTACCGTAGAACTGTTTTCTGGCGCGGACCGCCCGTTCCCGGAGCAGGGCAGCCAGAGTTTCATTTCTTCCGGCGATCAAAGCCTCATATTCCTCCAGGGACAGGCTGTGCTCTCGCTCCAGCTTTTCGATAAGCGACGTCAGCTCAAACATGGCTGAAAATTGAATCTGTATAGCCTTCCGCGGTGATGCGGATGACGGCAATTCTGTTTTTCATAAACAATGCCTCCGATCCATCGGAAATAAAAAACGGCTGCGTGCGAACGCAGCCGTAGCTTTCTCGTAACGCACCTTTCCCCCGGGAAACCCCTCATGTCAGGATACGCGGATATTGTACATTAAATATCTGTATTTGTCAATCAGTTTTTGCGGATCCGCGGCGCAGCAGCGCGTCGGGACGATCCGCAGCGAAAGCAAAAAAAGAAACGACCGATCTTGCAATAAGATCGGTCGTTTTGGCTCCCCCTGTTGGACTCGAACCAACGACACACGGATTAACAGTCCGTCGCTCTACCGACTGAGCTAAGGAGGAATATGAATGTTGGCGTTATCTATTTTCACATGCAGTCACCCGCATACTATCGTCGACGAACCTGAGCTTAACTTCTGTGTTCGGGATGGG
>JAEEGL012262626.1_pt1 | contig 14800 bp, 11 predicted proteins | sample 9134231 | NCBI WGS metagenome assembly JAEEGL01 (sample SAMN16246548, study PRJNA631951) | gut metagenome | biome: gut microbiome; feature: rumen; material: fiber-attached | host: Bos | place: Iran: Karaj | collected 2018-10 | reverse complement strand
CAGCTTGTCGAGTTCGGAAAGACGGTCTATCTCGTCGCCGAAGAATTCGACCCGGATGATTTTTCCGTCGGAGGACGACGGGTATATGTCAACGGTGTCGCCCATGACGCGAAAGCAGTTGCGCTCGAAGCTTATGTCGTTGCGGGTGTATTTTATGGAAATCAGCGAGCGCAGCAGGGCGTCTCTTCCCATTTCCATTCCCGGGCGCAGGCCTATCATCAGACTGCGGTAGTCTTCTGGGTCGCCGAGCGAGTATATGCACGAGACCGACGAGACGATGATAACGTCCCGCCTCTCGAAAAGCGCCGAGGTGGCGGAGTGGCGGAGCTTGTCGATCTCGTCGTTGATCAGCGCGTCCTTTTCGATATAGATGTCCTTGCCGGGGATGTAGGCCTCGGGCTGGTAATAGTCGTAGTAGGAGACGAAGTATTCCACGGCGTTGTCGGGAAACAGTTCGCGGAATTCCGAGCAGAGCTGCGCCGCAAGCGTTTTGTTGTGAGCGAGCACGAGGGTCGGCCGGTTGACGCGGGCAATTATGTTTGCCATCGTGAAGGTTTTCCCCGATCCGGTAACGCCCAGAAGGACCTGCTCGCGCAGGCCTCTTTCTATTCCGTCGGACAGGGCTTCGATAGCCTCCGGCTGATCCCCCATGGGGGAATACGGTGCTTTTAATTTGAACATTTGGTACAGTTTATCTTCTTATGACTTCCTCGCCGGTGCATTCGAAGATCACGGCGGGGCTGTTTTCGTGCGTGATTATGAGCGGGACGGTCAGTTCAAGCAGTCTGCTTCTTGTCGAGGGCGCCGGATGGCCGTAGTCGTTGTTTTTTCCGCAGGAAGCCACGGCGTATCTCGGGTGTACGGCTTTCAGAAAATAGCTTGAGGTAGAATAGGCGGAGCCGTGGTGCCCGAGCTTTAGAATGTCCGCCCTTATCTTCTCGCCGTAACGGGCGACAAGCTCGGCTTCAGCCTCAAAACCCGTGTCGGCCATGAGCAGTATCACGTTCTGCCCGTAGGTAATCTTGAGCACGGTGCTGTTCATGTTCTCGTCCCCGTAGTCGCGGAGGGGGCCCAGCACCTCGCAGATCATTTCCCCGACCGTAAAGCGGTAGCCGGCGAACGGTTCGACGGTGTTTATTTTTTTTCTTTCGGCGGTCTCGAGCATTTTCTCATAGCCGTAGGCGGTGCTGATTCCCCCGCCGAGCAGAAAATTGTCCACCCTGTACGCCTCCATTACCGAATCCGCTCCGCCGTAATGGTCTGAGTGTGCGTGCGTTACGACAAGCCAGTCGATGGTTTTCACGCCGAGACTGTTCAGATACGCGAGCGTGCGGAAGCGGTCCTCGTACAGTCCCGTGTCGACGAGAACGCAGCCCTCCGGGCACATAAGCAGCGTGCAGTCGGCCTGACCGGCGTCAAGAAAATAAACGACGAGATCGCGGCTTTCGACCGGCGTTATCCCGACCGGCGGCCGTTCGTCCGTTCCCTGTTTTGTCAGATGAATGACAAGCGCGACCGAAAGAGCCGCGGTCACGACAAGCAGGACCGTGCTGATTATAAGCAGGATTTTCTTTTTTCTTGTCATTTTACAGGTCCGTGTTTCGGTCGTTGCTGCCGGCGCCGAAAATCAGAAAATGCAGTTTTCCTCCGCCCAGCGGCGAAGGGCGATCCTTTTGCGGATCTCGTCTCCTATTATGCACAGTACGAAGAGACCGATGCCGGCAAGGGATATGGCGCTTCCGACCGTGTAGCATTTGGGCAGATACTTCATTTTCACCTCGTGCTCGCCTTCGGTGATGCTGACGGCAAGGAGCGAATCCTCGATCTTTACAAGATCGGCGCGCTGTCCGTCAACGTAGACTTCCCAGCCCTCGTCGAAAGCTATCGAGGTGGCGAGCAGAGAGCATCCCTCCGGCACGTTTACGGTTCCCTCGATGCGGGTGTCGTCGAAGTGCGTGATGTTCATATTGCCCTTCTGCAGTTCGGAGAACACCTCCTTGAAAAGTTCCGAATCGAAGGAGTAGAAGTAATCCTGGTTCGTTTTTATGTAGAGAGGGTCGTCTTTCAGCTCCAGAACGACGGTTACAGTCTGTTCTTCATCAAACGTTCCGAGGAAAATGGCGCGGTCGGTCTCGTTGCCCATCGCGGTGCCCTTTGAGGTTCCGTTGACCTTGAGATTCGCCTCGCGCGGGTAGTCGGTCGGGAAATTCAGATAGACGGGCATTCCGGCGGGCGCCTCGACGGTATAGGTGATGCGTGCAGAAGCCGCGTCGTCCTTTTTGCTGTACTTGCGGTGCTGGGTGGTAAAGCCGGTCGTGATGTTGGAGTAATCGGTGTTTGTCACCTCCAGGGGGGTGAAGATACGTACGTCGCGTCCGCAGGCGGCCGAAACCACGGCGTTGAGAGCCTCAAAGCAGGAGGCGTATTCAGACAGCTCGAGGTCGGCAAGCCCGGCGTTTGCGGCGTAGGCAAGCGAGAGTATATAGGGGTTGTAGTAAGTGTAATAATTGTAATCCTCGTCAGTGTGGACAAGCTCCCATACCTGATTGTCCGTTTCGGCGTTGGAAATAATGTATTTCATGTTGATGAGGGAATCGGACACCGGCGTGCCGCCGAGGTATTTGGTCCAGTGCGACTTGGAGGCGTATCCGTAACTGTGAAGGGTTTTGATGACCGATTTGTTCAGCGTGGAGGTGGAGTTGGAAATGCCGTAGAAGCCGAGCGTCATGGGGTCGTTGGTCTTGCGGTGGAAATTCTTCTCCATGCGGTAGAACTCGGACGTGTCGTAATTCTTTATCCACTCGACCGACGGGCGAACCTTCTCCATGTAGCTGTTGTACGAGGTGCGTGAGGAGATGACGACGTCGCTGTCAAGGGCGGTTATGTTGAGCATGCCCGAGGCAAAAAGCTCTACGCAGCATATCACGGCTATCAGGCATGCCGCCATTCCGCGCATTTTTCCGGCGTGCACAAGATAGAGGGTCGCAGCGTAAACCGCTATGGCAAAGACCGAAAGGGCGATGCACGACCAGTCGCCGGCAAACTCGTAGTCCTGCTTCTGTATAAGCATGAGAAGGATCACGAAAGCGCCCGACACGTACATGACGTTGCGGTACTGGATGTTCGGCAGCTCGGTGAAGGCCTTGTAGGCGAACACGAGCATAAGGAATATGAACATAAAGCTGTAGCGGTAGTTTAGCCAGTTGGGCTTCTGAAAGCCGTGCCAGAAGATATCGACCGCGTTGGTGTCAAAGCAGATGATAAAGAAGGCGAGCACGATGCCGCCCATGATGCGCTCCTGCCAGCGGATCTTTGAGCAGATGAAATATACCGGCACAAGCAGTACGGCAAGCACGCCGCAGTAGATGACTGGCAGCCCTTCCGGCCGCACCGTGTCGTAGGAGCCGGGGAACAGCTTGACGAAGAAGTCCATAAGGTCGAAGCGCTGCGCGAAGGTCCATTTGGTGGTGCTGAAGGTGCTCTTTCCGAACTGGAGCGACGTATAAGCGGGATAAATGATTATCATTGCTATGCAGACCGCAATGAACGAAAACCAGGCGATGCGCCCGAGCGATTTCCAGAAATGGTTCTCCTCCAGCCAGAAATTGTTTTCGCTGTGGCTGCTGTGCGCGAGATAGTAGTAGAAGAAATAGATTATGACGTACAGGCAGACCATGTAGCCGATGTAAAAGCTGGTGAGCAGGCAGAGCGCAAGGCACGGCACGTACAGTTTGAACTCCCCCTTTTTGATCAGCTGTTCTATTCCGAGCGACACGAGCGGGAGCAGTATTACGCAGTCAATCCACATCGTGTTGTGGCCGTACACTACGGCGTACGCGGAGAGGGCGTAGCAAGTGGAGAAAATGATGGTGTTGAATTTTGCCGATTTTTTGGCCTGATTCAGGTACAGGGCCATCGTGAAGCCCATCATGCCGGTCTTGAGCAGCTCGATGATGAGGAGCGCCTCGGTCATGTGCTCGGACGGGAAGAGGGAAACGAGAAACGAGAAGGGCGAGGCGAGATAGTAGGCGTAGATGCCCATGAACTCCCCGCCGAGCGAGCGCGTCCAGGTATAGAGGAAGGAGCCGCCGCTCAGAACCTTGTTGCGGAGATCCTCGAAGAAATATATGTACTGCCCGTTCAGGTCGAGAACAAGCACGGACGAATTGCCGAAGGGATAGACCTCCATCGCGATGAAAATCATCCACTGCAGCAGAAGCGGTATTATAAACGCGACAAGCAGAAATTTGTATTCCTGCCACAGATATGCGATTTTTGCTCTGAATTTGATGCTTCGGGACATTATTTCCTCCTGAAAATCAAGGCATAACAATCTAAAGTATCATTATACCATAAATTCACCGAAAAGTAAAGGGGAAAAGTGTAAAAAATGCCCCGTAGGGGCATAAACCGCGGGCGGGATTGACAGACCGGACAAAAAATGATATAATATTGAGTATGCAGGAAGGAGAAGAAAAATGCTTTTGTGTCCCGTATGCGGTTTGCCGCTTGAAAGAGATGGCAGGGCGCTGAAATGCGCTGAAAATCACTCGTTCGACATAGCAAAAGAGGGGTACGTGAATCTTTTGCGCGCCGGACGTCCGGGGGACCGGATAGGGGACGATCCGGTTTCGTGCCGCTCACGAAGGGATTTTCTGAACAGCGGATACTACGCCCCGCTCCGCGACAGGCTGAGGGAGATTTTCGCCGGAAAGACCGGGAAACTGCTTGACATATGCTGCGGGGAGGGATACTACACAAGCGCCCTCGGCGCCATCGAAGGACTTGACGTCTACGGCTTTGACATCTCAAAGGAGGCGGTGCGTCTGGCGGCAAAGCGCGGCTGCGCGCGTTATTTTGTCGCAAACATGACGTCCGTGCCGGTCCCGGACGGGGCTTTCGACTGCGCCGCGCACCTTTTCGCGCCGTTCTGCGACGGCGAATTTGCCCGTGTGCTGAAAAAGGGCGGCACCCTTGTCACGGTGCTCCCCGGCGCGTTTCATCTGTGGGGACTGAAGAAAATTCTGTACGGAAATCCCTATGAAAATCCCGAGGCCCTTCCCGAGGCCCCGTCTTTCGGGCAGGTAAGAACAGAAAAACTCACATACGACATAACTATCGAGGGCGCAGAACGGATAGGAGCCGTTTTCCGCATGACCCCGTATTTCTTTCACACCTCGCAGAAGGACAGGGAGAAGCTTAACGGGATCGACAGGCTTGAAACAACGGTATCGTTTCTTATAGCGGAGATGATAAAAAAGTGAAAAACAAAATCCGGCGAAAAGCGGAACGCCGGATTTTTTATTTCAGAACAGTTTCAGCAGCAGAAAGGCGGCCGCGCCGAGGACAGCAAGGAAAACTGCGTTGAGCGCCGTGAAGAGCAGAAGGTATTTTCCGCCCTTTCCGGGGTACAGGATCCGGTATTCACTGAAGGTTATGAGGCTTGCGAGCGAGGCAATGATGGTGCCGGTGCCGCCTATGTTGACACCGTACAGGAGAGCCCGGTAATTGTCCGTGAAGCGCGACAGAAGTATGGCGGTCGGCACGTTGCTGATGAACTGGCAGGAAAGGAGCGAGGGCAGCAGCACTCCCCCGGAAAGGACAGACGCCATAAGCGTTTTTACCGCTCCGATCCGGGCCATGTTGCCGGAAAACACAAAGAAGAAGGCGAAGGTCGCAAGAAGGGGATAGTCAACGGCCTTCAGCGCCTCGCGGTCGAAGAAGAGCAGACATATAAGCACAGCTGCCAGGCAGACGCGCCAGTCGATAACCCGGAAAACGCAGAGGACCGACACCGCAAATAGCGCAAGATACAGAACCGCCCGCGGCCTGTTCACGGTTTCGGAAAAATCCTCGCTGAGTTCGATCTTCTCCGGCTTCAGAAACAGGCAGAACAGCGCCAGCATAAGTATCGCGAGCAGAAAGAGCGGCAGCATGATGAGCGTAAATTCACCGGCCGGAATGCGGAAAAAAGTGTAGAGATACAGGTTCTGCGGGTTTCCGAAAGGGGTCAGCATGCCGCCGAGATTGGCGGAAATATTCTGAAGAATAAAGATGAACGCGCTGTATTTCTCCTTTTTTGCCACCGAAAGCGCGTAGTAGCCTATCGGCAGAAAGGTTATGAGCGCCATGTCGTTGGCGATTATCATCGACCCGGTAAACGTCATGACGATCAGTACAAGCGCCAGAGCGCGCAGATTTCCGGCCGTCTTTACCGTTTTTCTGGCAATTATCGTGAAGAATTTTATGTTGCGAAGCGCGCAGACGACCGCCAGCGTCATGAAAAGGCAGGAAAGGGTCTTGAAATCGAAATATTCGAAGTATTCGGCGTCCGGCGGCACGAAAAAGCAGGTAACGATCGCCGCGAGCGCCGCGATCAGCATCACCGGGTTGGTTTTTATGAAATGCTTTATCTTTGACATAAAAAATCAGTCGCCGGACAGGGCGCGCGCGCAGGCCGCCGCCGTCGAGAAGGCGATCTGCAGGTTGAATCCGCCGGTAAAAGCGTCGACGTCCAGCACCTCCCCGATAAAATAAAGGCCGGGCACGTTTCTGGCTTCCATCGTCTTGGGGTTGATCTCACTTACAGACACCCCTCCGCGGGTGACTATCGCCTCGGAGACGGGCCGGAAGCCCGAGACCGGGACCGTGAAGTTCTTCAGCAGACCGATTATTCTCTCGCGTTCCGCGCGCGTGACGGAGTGGATCTTTTTATTCCCGGGAATGCCTGTGCGATCGGTGAAAACGCCTGTCATTTTCGACGGGAGCAGGCCGCCGAGAGAATTACCGAAATCCCTGTTTATATTCTGCGAAAAATCGCGCAGCAGCCGCGCGTCAAGCTCCTTTTCGTCGAGCGCGGGCTTCAGATCTATTGAAGCGGTATAGTTTCCGCCCTTCGGATCGCCGATGACGGCGGAGGCCGAAAGCACCATCGGGCCGCTTATGCCGAAATGGGTAAAGAGCATTTCGCCGAAATCGGAATAAACCTTTTTATTGCCGTCAAAAATTGTCAGCGCGACGTTTTTAAGCGACAGACCCGTCATGCGGGCGCAGTCGGGGGACGGGGACGCAAGCGGGACCAGAGAGCCGCGCGTCGGTGTGACGGAAAGCCCGTTGCTCCGGGCAAAGCGGTAGCCGTCCCCGGTCGAACCGGTAAGCGGATAGGAAAGTCCGCCCGTGGCGATCACCGCGCTGTCGAACAAATAGGTTTTCAGCGTGGTTTTTATTTCAAAGCACGCCCCGTCGGTTTTTTTAACCGACAGCACCTCTTCGTATCTTACCGTCTTTCTTACGTCGCGGAAAAGCGCGTCCGTAACGTCGCGGGCGTTGTCGGATACGGGAAAGACCCTGTTTCCTCGCTCGGTCTTGAGCGGGACGCCCCGCCTTTCGAAAAATTCCATGGTGTCGGCGGAGGAAAACAGGCTGTATGAGGAATACAGAAACCTCGGATTGGATGCGACGGAGGAAAAGAACTCGTCTTTGGAGCAGTTGTTGGTCAGATTGCAGCGGCCTTTGCCGGTTATGGAGAGCTTGCGTCCGCATCTGCCGGTTTTTTCAAAGACAGTTACGTCCGCTCCTTTTTCCAAAAGCAGGGCGGCGCACATCATACCGGATGCTCCGCCGCCAATAATTGCTGTTTTCATTAAACCGACCGGTTTACTTTGCGTCTTTGTCGTAGATGTTGTACTCGTCCCAGATCTCTTCAAGACGGGCGAGGGTTTTTTCAAGCTCTTCCTTTTTGCGGGAAGCGAGCTCGGCGATGAGCGCGTCGATCACGGCAAAGGGCGCGACGAGCGAATCGGCAAAGTAGGACATATCCGAACGGGCATAGAGCCGCGCGTCGGTATCGCCCGCGATGGGAGAGAGCGGGGAGTCCGTGAGCGAAATGACGTACGCGCCGTTGGATCTTGCGAATTCGACGGCGGTCACGATGCGGGACGAGTAGCGCGGGAAGCTGATGGCTATCACAACGTCTCCCTCGCCCGCGCGGAGCAGTTCCTCAAAGACCTCCGAGCCCGAGCTCGTGCGCACCTGTATGACGTTTTCGAACATGTATCTGAGATTATAGGCGAGGAAGCCGGCAAGGTAGGCTGAGGATCTCATGCCCATAACGTATATGTGCTTGGCGGAGCAGATCCTGTCCGCGGCGTCGCGGAAGTCCTGTCTGCTGATCTGGTCGGCAGTGGCGCGTATACGGGAGATGTCCGTATTGAGCGTTGTCGTGATGCGGTCCGCCTCGCCGAGCAGATCGGAGGAAACCTCCATTCTCTGTACGGAGGTCAGACGCGCGCGGAGCATTTCGCGCAGATTGCTCTGAAAATCGGGATACCCGCGGTATCCGAGGTTGACGGCAAAGCGCACTACGGTGCTTTCACTCGTGTCGACTGCGTCGGCGAGCTTGATGGCAGTCATGAAGGCGGCCTTTTCATAATTGTCGAGGATGAAATACGCGAGCTTTCTCTGCCCCTTCGACATGGTGGGGATCGCGTCGCGGATCTTTAATAGGATGTTCTTTTTCATTTTTTTCTCCGTTTGCAGGTCGTCTTATTAAAAAATTCATTTGAATCAATTCCTGCACTTGCTACAATATTATACACCTGCCGGACGGGATTGTCAAGTAAAAAATGAAATTATTACACAATAATTATTCTTTTTTTCTTTTTTTCGCTTTTCCGTCGCGTGCGTAAAAAACGCTTGCGCCGGAGTCGTTCAACGGCTTTTCAGGATCATTTTCCCGCCGTAATTTGCCCAGAAATAGCCGGCGACGTACGACGAATAGCTCTTTTCGGAATACAGATATATTTTTATGTCCCTGTTTGCGCCGTCAAAGAGCGAGAGCTGATCGACGGCCATGCTCGATTCGTCCTCGTTGAGTATGTGAAGCGCGCTTAAAAGCGGCGCTCCGGCGAACGCTCCCGACTCTATCGAATAGATGTTGTCGCGGATCACAAGGCTTTCAAGCTTTCCGGCGCCGTAAAAGGCGTTTCTGTCTATACTGTGCACGGGTATGCCGAGGTGCAGGTACGGGAGCGTCAGCTCTTTTTCGTTTTTTCCCTCGTCGGACAGGCCGGAGACGCTGTACCACTGTATCTCCCCCGCGTCGTTCCTGATCTCGCGGAAAGTAAAATAAACGTCCGTTCCGTCGTCTTCGGCGATCACCGCTCCTTCGGGAAGAGGGGGCGGTTCCGGCAGATCCAGAGACAGGCCGACGGCCCTGCCCTGCGTGCGCAGGATGTCAAGCGTCAGGTTCGCGGTCCAGACGGTCTTCCCACTGTCGTTAAGATGAAAATTGCTGTCGTAGAAATAGCCGGGGTCCATTATGCTTTTGCTCACGTCGCTGATCACCTCGCAGCTGAGCGACGAGCAGAGACTCAGATAGTAAGAGTAGAGGGTGTCGTCCGTAACATCCTTTTTTACCGCCGCGCGGTTCATGGGCGCGAACGAGAAATATACCTCGGCGCCTTTTTCCCTCGCGTAAGCGGTGAACCCGTTCACAAGACTGATGAATTCGGGATCCGGCAGATCCGGCGACGGGTCTATGATCTTTGACGGGTCGTAGCCGAGGGGCATCCTGCTCTGCGGACGCTCGTAGACGACGTCGCCGAGGCTGTTGAAGGAATCTCTTCTGTACACGCCCTCCGGGTCGGGAGTGCCTGTGGTCCATAGTCTGCACTTGTCCGCCGCGTAATCCCAGAAATGCAGGGCCATATCCCTTTTCATGTCCGCAGGGAGCGATGAGAGAATGCCTCTGTCCTCCTCGGTAGCCTGCCACATCGTGACGGCGCCGAAATACGCGGACATGGTCTGCCGGTCTGTTTCGGGGCAGATCACCGCTATGTCTCCCTCGCCGATGTGCTTTTTCGCAAGCTCGAGCATAACGCGCGTGCCGAGAGAAGCGTACAGTCCGAAGTTTACGGTCTTCATACCCGTTTTTTCGCCCATGAGTTCCGAGTCAAGTGCAAAGGCAACCGCCGAGCCGCCGATAACGATTATTTTCGGTTCGGACGTGCTTTCAAGAAGTCGGACCTTGTCTACAAGCTCGGATGAAAACGTTTTTTTGTACTGCGCCGGAACGAACAGTTCGGCGCAGACCGGAAGCAGCACGGGAACAAGCAGCATGAGAGCGGTTATTATCGCGTACGGAATTATTTTTCTTTTTCCGTTTTTTTTGTTTTCCATGTCGTTTGCCATTCTGTCAGAACTGGAAGTAAATGAATGTTCCGGAGCCTCCCGAGGCCTGAAGGTTTATCCACGAAAAGGCTATGACCCACACGGCGGCAAGATACGGGACGAGCTTGGCCGCATTGAAACCGGTCTGAGACGCAGCGGCGCTGTCGGAATGTTCGGAGCGGTCCATGAGCGCCATTACGAAGACGGAGGCGGCGCATAACAGGATTTTTGCTGGGTCCGAACCGAAAAATGCGTATGAAGAGGCGGCAGATCCGGCCGTCCAGGCGGTAAAAAGTCTGCCTGCGAGCGTCAGCATGTCGGCGGTCGAGTCCGCCCTGAAGAGCAGCCAGGCGAAAGCGACCAGCAAAAACGTCGTCACGCGCTGAACGGCACGGTAAAACCGCCCGTCCTTTTTTATGCCGATAAGGTCAAGCAGGCGGTCCTTCGGCTTTCGGGTCAGGATCCCGATCACCTGATAGAGTCCGTGAAGGCCTCCCCAGAGCACAAAATGCCACGAGGCTCCGTGCCAGAGGCCGCTCACGAGGAAAACGGTCATGAGATTGCAGAGGTGTCGCGCCCGCGAACAGCGGTTGCCGCCGAGTGGGATATAGAGATAATCCCTGAACCACGAAGAAAGGCTTATGTGCCATTTTGCCCAGAATTCCTTTATGGAGCGCGCTCCGTACGGAAGGTCAAAGTTCTGCATAAGCCTGATTCCCATTATCCGCGCGCATCCTATGGCTATATCGGTGTAGCCGGAGAAATCGCAGTATATCTGGACGGTGAAGGCCAGACACGCAAGCAGTACGGCTGCGCCGCTCGCTTCGGCGGGAGAGGCGAAAACGCCGTCGGCAAGCGGGGCGAGCATATCGGCGACGACCACCTTCTTGAAAAATCCGACCACCATCTTTTTCAGTCCTGCCAGCGCGTCGTCCATGCGCAGGGGGTGCTTTTCCCTGAGCTGGGGAAGCAGGTTTTCCGGACGTTCTATTGGCCCGGCAACCAGCTGCGGGAAGAACGATACGTACAGAGCGTAATATCCGAAATGCCGCTCGGCTGCTATCTTCCCCCTGTAAACGTCAATGGCGTATGAGAGCGTCTGGAAGGTGTAGAAGGAGATGCCGACCGGAAGAATGAGGTCAAGCGCGGGCAGAGGCGATCCGCCGCCGAAAAGCGCGAAAATCCTGTTCAGCGTGCCTGTCAGAAAATTGAAGTACTTGAAGAAAAACAGAACGCCGAGGGACGAGACGACTGTGACGGCAAGGGATGCCTTTTTCACCGCCGCGCTGCGGCTTTTTTCGATCACGAGGCCGCCCGAGTAGGATACGGCGGTCGTGAAGAGAATGAGGAACACAAGGTCCCTGTTCCAGCTCATGTAAAACCAGTAGCTGGCGGCGAGCAGCCATATCCAGGTCAGCTTTTTGGGCAGAAGGAAATAGAGCAGCAGGACCACGGGGAAGAAAATGAGAAAACCGGCGGAGTTGAATGTCATGACTTCCCTCTCTTCAGCGGAATAAACGCGCACGGCAGGGTGCACAGGGTAACGAGCGCCGTCTGTTCGAGCGACGCCCCCCTTGAAAGAAGGAAAAACAGCATGACGGCGTACAGCGCGACCGAAACAAGGCACAGCGCAATGTCATATCCGCCGCCGCGTTTCCGAAGCGCAAGGAAAACGATGTTCTGAGTCAGCGCGAAGACCGCCGACATGAAAACGTTAAAAAAACTCCATTCCATCGTCAGTCCCCTTTCTCGCCGGATATCTGCCGCAGTATGTCGTCAAGCAGCATTCGGGTGCGCAGGGCGGCGCCCTCGCTGTTCAGATGCTGATTGGAGTTGTAAAAGTATTCGGGATCCATAACATAGTCCTCAAGGCTCGAAATAACGGTGCAGTGCAGCGTTTCGCCGACCGTCTTTTCGAACGACCTGAAAACGCGACCGCCGGGGCGGCTTTCGTCCTTAAGGGAATTTACGTTGTTTACGGCGTGCGTCAGCCACACCCGTACGCCCATGGAGGCGTATGCGTCAAGCTCCGCGTTAAGGGCATCCGAATGCTTCGTCACGTTCTGCACCTGCAGATTTACCTTGCTGCTTACCGTGAACGGGTCAAAGGATTTTACGTGCCCCTTCTTTTCGGCGATGTAGTCGCCGAAGCGGTTTGTGGTCTGGGTCGTTTTCATCTGGTAGGTTTTGGGCGCCATGTTCCGGCGCGTCGCGCTGAACTCGGCAAAGGTCGAGAAGGTGTTCTCAAAATGGCGGATGTCAACCTCGGCAAAAGCCTCGTAGGCCGATTCGAAGTAGTGCCAGATATATGCGACGATGCGCCCGAGTCCGAATTGAAATTCGCTGTCCTCAGGACACAGGAGCAGAATATCCCCTTCCGCAAAGTAAGGTCTGCAGGCCTCAAGGAAGAACAGGGACGGCGCGTACTTGTTGCAGCCGTAGTTTATGACGTCGAATCCGTATTCAGGGCAGAGCGTGTCGTAGAGGATGTTGGAATCGATGCCGTATACGAGGTTGGAACCGCCCGCGATGACCAGCTTTTTGCGGTTTGCGGAGGCGCGGACGTGCTCGTATTTGATTGCGTAGGTTCCCTCGCGGTCATCGCAGAAGCGGGGCATGATCACCGCGCTCATTTTCAGAGTCTTGAAGGACGGGCAGTTTTGAATCGCCGCGTCGGATATGTTCTGCACGCCGTCGCTGAATATGAGCTCTGTAAAGCCGGGGCAGTCGCGGATCGCCCCGTCCTCAACGGTGACTGTGTTTCTGCTTATCATAAGAGTGCGGAAGGAGCAGCCGCTGAAGGCTCCGCTGCCTATCGCCGTCACCGGCTTGCCGCGGTACGAGAGAGGGACGGCTACCGTCTCGTCGCTCCCGGTATATGAAGTTATCCTTACGCCCTGCGTCGCGCGGTCGTATTCAAATGTGAAATTCGACAGGGGGGTCTCGGACAGCCAGCAGGCGTAAAGCTCCGCCATGTTGTTTTTGTCTGTTTCGGCGTTCCATCCGCAGCCCACGAATTTGCCCTCCGCCGTCCTGTAGCCGGCAAGCACGTAGCCTTCCCTTTGAAAATATTCAAGATCCGGAAGCGTGTTCGGGTAGTAATAATATTCGTCGGCGTAATCGGCACAGAAAACGTCGTGACTTCCAAAGGCTTTGCCGCCGTCCATGTGATATATGACGCGCTGAACGTTCTTTCCGGGAACCGTACCGATGTCTGTCGGATTGTAATTCGCGTAAACGGTGAGGTCGTCGTTTACGGTCAGCTGAAAGGTGCTGTCAAACGAGATCACCTCTCCGCCGTCGGCAAAGCTCCGGTCTTTCGAGAATCCGAGAAACACGGCGCCGTCCGCCGCTCTGGCGCGCAGGGTGACAGGCGAACCCGTTCCCTCCTCGTACGCTCCGCAGTCGAAAGACTGCTCTCCGAGCGAGGCGTCGTTTGCGCGCAGACTGATCCTGAACGGCTGCAAAGCCGTGCAGTACCCGCTCACGGTAGTGGGATAGAGGACCTTCTGCACGGTGATCTTCCCGTTCTCATATAAAAGATTGCCGGCGGGACTGAAGCGGTATCCGTCCTCAAAGGCCACGTCGAAAACGGCGTCCTCCCCGCTCCGTACCTTTACGGGATTTTCGGAGGTGACGAGCACGCCCTCGCAGGGCTCGAGGGATACGGACACCATCGGTTTTTCCGCGTCCGCCGTCACGCCGGGCACAGGGTCTTTTATGCCGATAAAGGAGCAGGAAACGCCCGACAGCAAAAGTATCAGGGACAGAAGCAATGCGGTTTTTTTCATAGTCTGGATGTGATAATTTCTTTGCCGGGACCGCGACGCGGTCCGGCCTCTCCGTCAGAATTTCGGCAGAGCATAAAACTGCCGCTAAATATATTAGTCGTTTGAAAAGGCTGAAAAATTACTTTTTTTCGTAAAAAAATCCGCAAGTCCGGTTTTTTTACACTTTGTTCACAGAATCGGGCGGTTTCACCCGGGTTTTATAAGCAAAAACGGGGAAAAGACAAAGCCCTCCCCGTTCTTTATCTATTCTTCAAGCGCGTTTATGGAGCGCAGAATCTCAATAACCCTGTCGGCGTCCTGTTCCGCAACGGCGCGGCTCACGTCGTATTCGGCGAGAACGGACGACACTATGCCCTCCCTGTCGGTATCTGTTTTAAGCAGACCGAGGATAAAGCCGACCGTTCCGTTGCCCTTGAGCACGCCGGAAAAGTCCGAGCTGTCCGATGAGACCATCATTACGCTGTGCTCGTCTCCGAAAGTCACGAATGTGTCCTTGAGTTTCATTGTTTTTCTCCGAAAATTGCGTTTCTGACGGTTTCTGCCGCCTCTTTTTCCATATTGCAGAAGACGTCGAGCATCCTGACGCTCCTGTTAAGCTCCCAGAGATTGCCGACCACTTTCTTCAGCGCCCCGGGATCGGAGGGACGGAACGTCTGCTCGAGCAGAGTCTCGATCCCCCTTTCGCAGGGAGCGACGCGGTTTGTCTCCGACCTGTGAAGGGAGCATATCGCGTACAGAGGCGCGGAAATGTTGCTCCCGCGGTTCTCCTTGCCCATCCACGGCGTGCCGTAAACGGTAAAATGTCCGTTTTCGCGCTTCAGCCACGGCTTGTCGTCGTT
>JAEEGL012241418.1_pt1 | contig 14800 bp, 11 predicted proteins | sample 9134231 | NCBI WGS metagenome assembly JAEEGL01 (sample SAMN16246548, study PRJNA631951) | gut metagenome | biome: gut microbiome; feature: rumen; material: fiber-attached | host: Bos | place: Iran: Karaj | collected 2018-10 | reverse complement strand
GAGGAACTGATGCGCAGAAGATGCTGAACCTGACGTTCTATCTGCTGGACAACGGTGAAGACAGATACATGAATGCCGATATCCTTTGGATAACTGACTTCCTGATTCCCAGAACCACTGAAGACCTGATGAAGCGGTTCAAGGACTATCAGGCCACCGGCACCAAGTTCTACGGCTTCAAGATTGGCCAAGGCGAAAGCAATTGGGACAAGTATTTCGATAAGATCTACGAGGTGAATTACAAGCAGCCAAGGAGATACTAGAAGCCAAACTACTCAGGCCATTCATATTCGAGAGGTTCTACTGGTATCGTGTCTGTTAACACGTAGAACTTATTCGTTCTGGCTCGATATTTGTAATAGCGCTCAAACATCGTCAAGAATTTGTTTGTCTCAGGATTCTGCTCATCTTCCAGTAAGAATGTGTACTTGCCCTTCTGTATAATATCAGTATAGGTTGGGGCTATCTCCATCTTGTGTTGTTCGATATCATACACTCCCCACTTGCCGCCCTTTTGAACCTTTACGAAAGGTTTTGTCGGCTGAAGCTGTTGGATGTCCTCATAGTCAGCATTCAGTACGATTCCATATCGATCACGTAGTCCCAGCTTGTCACTACCACAATCAACAAGCCACAATCCCTTGATCGCAGGAGCATAATCTCTATACTTGGATCTCATGCCAACATGTGTTGCGGCATAGAGATTATAGCCAATACAACATGGCTGAATAAGCATAACAATGACAATTGGCACAAACAACAGCGTCTTCCAATTAAACCCTTTCAGGAAGCATACATACGCGATACTGCATAGATTGATAACAAGCAGCATAATCTTGAATTCGCTGTCAAAGAACTGCGCCCACCAATACACGAATGATCCAAATCCCAATATCCAGGCATCCTTACTCTGTAGCGATTTTCCATCGAAATAAAGAACGACATACAGTAGTAATATTGGCAATGCTGTTACTCCGACAAATCCAAGAAAGCCAGGATTCTCACGCCCTATCAGGAATGCCGTAAAGATGACAAGCGCAAGCAATCCGTATTGTTTAACCGTTCTGTCACTCCATATCGGGATGAAACTGCCTGGATTTTCCTTGTAGCGGCATCGTTCAACGATAAGAGGTATCAACGACATCAGCAACGTCCATACCCACCAGTCTGGCGGTGAAGACGGCTCCCTGACATACTCATAGAAATAGGCGTATATCGAAATCGCTATGGCATACTTAATGACAACTTTCCAACTAGGCATCATCCTGAACTTAAAAGACCTTGCCTTCAGCAGAGCATATAAACCAAAAAGAATTGGATAACCTGCGAGCCATGCAAACCCCAAGTTCGCAATGAGGTTTCCGCTTTCCTTGTTGGGAGTATAATAATACTCAGCTGAGAATGAGTCGAGTTCATCACTACCGAATATCAGACCTGGGAAGTCCACCATTTTGATTATCGGCAGTGAGAGTACAAAGTCACGATTCTCATAAAGAAGCAGGATGACGGCAAAACAGACTGCAGAAAATAGGCCATAACCGATACGCTTATATACCAGAAATGAAAGCAGCAATCTCATCAAAACAAACGCCACAGGAACCATCACTGCCCGAATACTGAAAGACCATTGAGAGAACATAAATAGTCCCCAGATGTTACACAGCAGGAGGTCTAAAATGAAAAAGAATTTCTCCGTACCTCTTATAAACTTACTTCTTTCCATCGGTATTCTACGATTTATTCTTATTCCGTATCATCTTCTGAATCTCCTTCTCCCGAATGATAGCGCTTAGGCATCATCATCGCCTCTTCTATCATCGTCTCGTTGCCGAAATAATTCTGACCAAAACGGTTAAGATTAGTCCTTCCACCTATGGTTGCTGCACAATTCATAGCATATACATCATCGGGATGGCTGGCAATACGCTTCAGGCATGAGACATAGCACATCTTTCGGAACTCGTTATAATAATGATTGGGAATGGCAGAGTCTCTCGACATCCCAAAGAACATCGTCTGACAGAGTGCCCGCCATGTAATCCATATACGATTCAACATGGGGCTGTAGTTCCCACTCTTCATCAATGCCATGCCTACGCCAACAAGCCATTCGTCTTCTATGACAGACTTTTTGCAGTTTGCCCAATTTCGCCATAGTGAACATTGTTCATCGAAGTTCTTACATGAAGCAAGTTCTCCCAAAATGACACTAAGCTGTTTGTCTTCATCAGCATCAAGGTATCGTTGGAACCTGTCCATTACCATCCCTTCTGCTATATCCATTACACTATCCAATGACTGAATAAAAGTCTCTTCATCATCATAGAACTTGTACGCTTTACTCTCTATGACATTCCCATAAGAAATAACTCGATCCATGACATCAACATGTTCCTCCCATTGATCAGGAGGTGTAGAAACCAGCAAAAGAACAGAATCCTTAAAGTTTTGAGCTGCTTTGCGGACATCTTTATCATGAATGAAGTCAACAGTGATGTCTTTGATACTCTGCCGAACATCATCGTCTCCCCTCAACAAATCTGCCGTATGTCCACGATACCATACTTCGAAGTTGCTGTAAATATCCCATGCATAAGAACAGCTGTTATAGAAGTCCTCAGCATAGGAGAGGAATGGCTGCTTAGAATTCGCATATTCAGGAACCCGTAACACAAATGAAGTATCTTCAAACAGATAGAATTCATCCTCTGGAATACCTGGTACAATCTTCGACCACAGAATGGTACATTCGTCATCCTCCTCATAACTCTGTTGCCAATCGTAGGCCTGCAGAATAGACGACAGGTCAACAGGGCCACTGTATTCAAACAAATCAGTGTGCTCATTCCTGTCACAGCTGAGAATTGACAACGTTGACAATACAACAAAAAAGAAACATTTAATATTCATCATATATTCTCCAATCATTTTAGTTCTGGTAAAGACGCTACTTCTTTTGCTATATCCATCAGAGTATAGTGTGAAGGAACACTATCTGCGACCAGTCTGACGTATATCCTATATCTTGCAATGGAATTTGGAACGTCTATGGCAAAACTCATAGAACGTTTCAATAAATCATTATAAACTTCAACAGAATCGTTACGGAAGAATTGACCAGACACAACTTCAACACTATCATCAACGATGAAGCGTTCAGGATAATAGTTTAAAATAGGATTCCCATACATGGATACACGTACATCTGCTATAGTATTTCCATTATGTAAATCGGTGACCTTAATCTGCCCCCTGTCATCATAGTTACTGCCAAGTGTTGCAAAATGGTTCTCAAGAATCCCCCTTACGCTATGCTGCAAATCTTCCTTGATGGTAGGTTCATTGACAAACTCGTTATTAAGCACATTATAGTAGCGTGTATACCCTTCTCTTTGCATAGGATATTCATATGACCATTTATAAGGAGAGTGAATGCCACTCCTGATATACTCATACTTCGGCTCTATCAGCAAACCGTAACGGTCACGAAGTCCATACAATTCTCCTGTACTATCCGTAATATAGAGGATACCTTTGAACGGATTCAGATAATAAAAACCGCTACGAGCATAATTGATGCAGGCGTATTGGTTGTAACCTATTGAAAACGATGGCAATAGAATCCCAAGATACAAGACAGCAAAAATGGAAAGCAGAAAACTTTGAGTATTCTTATAAAGTCGTGTGCCAACATAAGCTACAAACGCGATACTGACGAATAACAAGGATGCCCTCCATGCCCCTGCCAGCAACTGACCATACCAGAAGATGGCCATACTGACAACCAGCACCCATAGGTAATCGGACTTTATGCGATGGTAATGACACAATAACCAATAAGTTAGAGGAACTGCTGTGAAGCACATAACCTGGCATAAATGGGGTGTCATTGACATCCCTGTCAGGAATGCTAAGAGCATAATAGCAAGAATAGCAGAACAAGTCTTGGTCAGCCTGTCATGCCAGAGAATTCCCCAAAGGAGTTCTTTCCATGACAAGTCTGTGCGTCTCAATTTTCCTAATGAGAACAATACATACACATGTGGAGCGACGAAGACCCAAAGAAACAAGCCCATTCCTAATGCATTCTTCATAACCTTGTTATACTCCAAACCTGTCAAGAAGAAGAAATAGCTTGCTATCGTACCAATACTTATATTCTCTGAATATACTAACGACCCCGTCAGCAATGCGAAAATACCAAGGGGGAGCCATGAGCGCTTCTCCTGGTAATACAGGGAGAACGACACGACGAATCGCGTCATTACTCCCAGCACGGACAAGGCGAACACTGGCTGTACCCAACTATCTCTCCCACCCAAAGCGCTCAGCATCCACAACGAGCAGATGGCCAAGTCAACAAACAACAACTTTTTCCTCATATATTTGATCAAATTATTTGTTTGCGACACCAACAGTATCAACAATCTCTATGACTTCATCCACATCTTCAAACTGCCGTGCAAGCTGTGGCTGTAGGTTATATAAATCAACGAGCACATCAACAGTATGTGCGAATATGGGGCCACACATACCACCTGCACTTGCTGGTAAACCGTCTTTCTCCATAACTACCATAATGGTGTAGATAGGATTGTCAGAAGGGAAATAGCCAAACAATTCCATTCGTCTGTGGTTCCCTTCTGTGATAAAGGTACGTCCACAGGCCGACACCTTGACATAATCACGCCCTGCCTTGCGCATAAGACCTTGAGAAACACATTGTTCAAGTCCTTTCTGTAATAATCCGACATATTGAGATTCAGCAATCTGTTCCTGAAGAACGACACCATCTTCACTTTCAGATACCAACTTTACCATCTTTCCACCATTGGCGATAGCATTGTAAAAGGTCAGTATTCCCATTGGGCTATTTGGATTCCACGCAAGATAGGAGTTGACCCGCTCTTCAAATTCAGACGTATCGCCCCCATAGACACGCTCCTTTGCCATAGTAAAGGCAATCTGAGAACGCACTTCCAATGCTCGTTCCAATGAGATAGTGCCATAGCCACCACGTCGCCAATTATGGTCACGGACTTCACCATATACTCCACAACCTGTGTCAAACACATGCTCAGGGGTTACCCTGCCACTTGACAACAAGGCAAGGTAAGTAGAACCTGTTACCATTGTACTCTGCTCTTGATCATACATATCTGTATAAGGTATGAATGTATCTCCATTCCTTTCGAGGCTCACGTTTGCCTTTATCTTTCCCGTCTTGGTCTCAACGACATATATCATTGCCTTTGACTGGCTAAGATAATCATCAAAATATCCATGTAGATAATCAGTAATAGCTGCTTCCAAGTTAGGATCATTATGTCGGCTGACTTCGGGCTCTTTGGTACTCACACCTGCAAGTAGCTCAAGACGCTCAACATCTTTCTCATTCAGCTCCAGATGACCGCCACCATGATAGTAGCCCAATAGCCACCTGGCACCATCTCTGCCCAGACAGGCATTTTCATCAGCTCTCATATAGTAGTATGCGGCCAACTGCTCGTCTTTTAAACTCTCATCATCCTTACCTGTAAAAATCTTGCCAAGACAGGTGTTGGCAATGGGCATTCTATTAGCTAATTCCTTGAGTTTCGCTATGTCGGGATTCCGCCCATTATGCCAGTCCGGGACGCACAGATAGAGCTCTGCAAAACCACTACCCTGTTCTGCGGCATATTCTAACAAACGGTTGCCCTCCTCGCGATTTCCTTGTTCTGAAATGATGATACCCTTTACGGTATAGCCTTCAGGACAGTCCTGTTTTATCAGTTTCTCAGCCATAGCAAGACCCTCTTCCTGCTTATGGGCGCTAAACTTTTCCATCGCGTCGAACACCAGTTTGTACTCTGAACCCTCTGGCAGGGCCGAGAGATAATCCTCCATACGCCCGATGCCACCATATTCATCAGCAAAAGAAATCATGCCAAGCATAGTGATAAAGTCTTGCTTGACACCCTTACCTTCTCGGTAGCAGTCTGCCAACTTCACATAAGCCTGACCGTCACCCCTACGTGCTTTCTCCAAAAGGGTTGCCACCTCACTTGCAGGAGTCTGCTCAGCATATTCTCCTGCCACGTCCTCCACCATAAACTGGTCTGTGCAACTGACCATCATCAGCGCGATAACCAAATAGAAACACTTTTTCATACGATACTCTTTATTTTATAATCTTACTTTTCTTCGTCTTTTGTCGTCACAACAAGCAGAGAATACTTCGGATTCTCCTTGGGATAGTCACCACAGCGATGAATCCTAATGGTTTCACTGCCAAAGGTGAAAGTTGAAGCAATCTCTTCAGATTTATAGGAGTCTATTAGTAAATACGGATTATCTACGGATGACTTCATCTTATAGCCACTAACTGAATCAAGTTCATAGCTATACCAGCAATCCTCAAAATAGGACTTGCGTATCTTGGACTTGATTCTCTTACTTTCTATGTCTAAAAAATACAATGACACAATATGCCAACCTTCAGATTCAAAGTCCTGACTGGTATCGTGAGCTGAATTCACGTTGCTATTAACTGGAGATTCAGCTATATCATCAAACTCGAACTTGGCACAACTTGCCATCAATATGACTGAAATAAAAACAAATACACTCTTCATATATCTACTTGTTTATTTAATATTCAAACACCACTTACCCCTGTCTGTCAGGTAAGATTCCAGCCGGTCATATGGAATGGTGAAATGGAATGTACCTGCCGCAAAACAACTTATTTCGTATGGTTGGAAAGAGAACACCACTCCATCTTCTGATAATCCCGGCTGTGGGAGCCTGTGCTGACCTGTAGGCTCGTCATTCTCGTCCTTTACACACGCATATTCATCAATATCCGGTCCCCATTCTTGATAGTTCGGTGACTTCTTGGCCTCCTCTTTAAGCAGTGCCAATATATCTTCCATACTGCCATCCTTGAATAGGTATTTATAGTCTATCTCCTGCCTATGAATATGGTCAAAGGATATCAGCCGTTCCGTATAATAACCATGAGCACCACCACAGTAGTCATGTTTAAATTGCTGGTAGGTAACATATCTTCTATTCATTACGTATGCACTCAGACATAAGGTTGAGAACAGCGACGATGGTACATCCATCTCATTCAAACCATAATCGCTCTTAACGATGGCAAAATATACGTCAGCGGCAAACTTGCATATACGCTTATGGTTATGGATTTCGTCATCATACCGCCAGCCTGCATTAGTTCTTCTGGCGTAGTTGATATAGATTGCATTCAATGGGGGCAATTCGCCATCCATGTTCCCAGAATCCTCTATCTTCTCAACGAGCCATTTAGTAACGGCTTCAGAATGGATAGTGGTGGACTTAGGGAAATCCACCATGATGTTATATTGAACTCTTTCGCAGAAGTCTGCTGCAACATCATAAGAGAACGATGTAAAACCTGACAGAGAAGGAGAAAGTGCTGACAACCTTTGTAGGCTCTCGCTATCAGAAAAGTCCACAAGAACATCCTTCCCTGCGATACTAACATGAAATAACTTCTTGTTTTCGTCAAGTGCTAGTATCCTCAATGTCGGGTCTGTGACAAGTATTCCATCCTTGCTATATATAACATTTTTCTGATAATGGCTTGCGTATGCAAAGTAATATGCCTTGCCATCTACGACACAAATCGTATCGGCGCTCCAGTCCCCGTTGGGGATTAACCTCTTGACAAACGCTGGGATAACTGGTGGTTCCCAATGATATTGATCACTGACAGTCTCTTCGTCATTATCGTTCTCAAATATGCTATCTTCGTTTTGGGCCGTATAATCACATACAATGGTATCTCCCTTTGGGCTATCAGCAGCAGAATGGCTACTACTTATGCAGGAAGTGGGACTGATGTGAAAAGCCCCTTCTATCAACACCAGAACCATTATTATGACCAAATACCTCATATACTTCATTGAATCCCACCAATTATCCATTCGCTTGTAAAACAGAATTAAACTTTGTCTTCCTCCTCATCAAAGGCTTCGTCAGCCATTGTCGTATAATGCGCACGACGCTCTTCTGATGGCATAGCAGCACAGCATTCCACGTCTTCCTTAAAATGTGCAAGCCGTGAAAAGAAGTTCATACGGGTGCTTTTATCTTTGGCCATTGCCCTCACGGTTCCTCCTGCAGTTGCCATAAAGTTACGCGAGTTGCGGATAGACAGATTGAATGCAACTTCTACCGAATCCTGATTGGCTCCCATATAAGTGAAAGTCCATCCCTCACCTTTTAGTTCCTCAACCAACTTCTTTACTGCCATACCAGTATACTCCTTTGATGCATTTTCATAACCATCAGTGATGATAGTAACAACAACTACTGCATCTTCCAGTCTCTTCACAAAATTACGCATTGATGTCAGAGTGAACCCCATAGCATCGTATAAAGGGGTACAGCAGCAAGGCTCATAATCCTCCATCGTCAACTTCCGGGCTTCTTTTGCTGGAACCTTGTCAAACACATACTTCTTCTCACAGTCACAAAAGGTAAGCAGAGAGACAAAGTGGTCTTGTGTATCTACAAACTTCTCTTGTGCCTTCTGTATGCCTGCCAAAGTCTCGTTGAATCCGTCAATTGCAGGTTTGCGGATGCTCTCCATCGATCCGCTCTTGTCAAGGATGATAACATTGAAGACTTGTGTCTTCGTTAGCTTTGTTTCGTTCTTTACTTCTTCCATAACAAAATTTCTATTCAAATTGTAATTGATATTATATTTTATATGATATCATTTCCTCCTAAGTAACCATAACTTTCAAAAATTTTATGCCAAAAGATGAATCAAGGGTATCAATACCTCGTTGATAGCTGTATCATCCAGTCTGTGACCACCTTTGAAGTGAACCACATTGTGATAATGCAAGAGGAATGCCTCTTCACAGTTTACCTGAGTGTCATTGTCACCAAACATACCCCATACCCGTTCCTGGTCTAGAGCCACTATTTTGTCAAATTGATGTTCTTCCATTTCGGCATAATGTCTGATAATGTCATCTGTAATAACAAACTCTTTCTGACCGTCAAGCCGGGGTTTGAAGAACTCAAACTTGCCGACTTTCAACACCTTACTTGTCTTCGACATGAAGAATGCTGGATTCACACAAATGCGGTTGTAACCAAACATCTGCTGGGCATACATACCTCCCATACTTGTTACAATGACATTGGGCTGCTCTTTGCTGCACAGTCCCCTTAAAAACGGCAATGCATCTGCAGGATCAACCGGTATGTCAGGTGCAATAACCTCAAAGTCTGGCAACTTCTTTCTTAACGTCTGGATGGTTTCACTGGCTGAGGATGAACCAAAACCATAAAAATAAATCAGCTTCATAGATGTTCCTTTTATTCTCATTTTACACTCTTCTTACTTCGTCAACGCCATTGATGGCTGAAATGTGTGATATAATGGTTTGGAATTCTCCAAAGGAATGTACTCCAAATGATATGTTACAATTTACAATGCTATCTGTAGTCTTCGTCGTTAGTGCATCTATCGACAGCTGCAGTTCGTTAGTGATGCAGTTAATGATGTCACTCAACAGGTGGTAACGGTCAACGGACAGTATCTGTATACTTACAGGATAGAGAACGTTCTGCTCCTGCTCATATTCTACTGAGACGATAGAATCACCCTGCTGAGATGCCAGCTCAATGGCCCTTGGGCAACTCCGCTTGTGTACCGTTATTGTACCGTCAGACCCCACAAACCCGATAACTTCCTCACCAGGAATCGGGTTACAGTGAGAGCAATGGCGATACTTTGGTTTCTCCTTCTTGGCAAAATAGCTTCGCAGGAAACGCTTGGCCTTATAGGTCACAACAACATCCTGCCAGTCCTCCTTTGGCTTGATGTTCTCGTCTGTGAAGATTTCCACCACGTCGCCACGATGCAGTTCTGTCTTCACAGATGTCAGTTGGCCGTTAATCTTGGCATAGTAAGCTTGTTCCCCTAACTTGCTGTGAATCTCAAAGGCGAAGTCAAGTGCCGTTGCCTTCTTCGGCAGGTTGATGGCCTTACCTTTAGGAGAATACACCATGATGTCATCATTATAGAAGGTTGTCACCACATTCTCGATGAAGCCTCCATCCTTCATATGGAACTCCATATCCTTCAATACCCTGCGGAAGCGTTCAACCCAACGGCGTATGTTGCTTTCCTCCCGTTCTGCCACAATACCTATCTGATTGTGACGAACCATTCTCTCGCTGGAGATATGCACCTCTTCCCAGCAGCCGTAATCTGAAAGCAGCTGCACATGGAAACTCTGATAGCCATTCTCCTTGGGAGAGTCGATATAGTTCAATATGCCACAAGGCTTCTCACGGAACACATTGGTCAGACGGGCATATATCTTCAGGACGACATCTTTCTCCAGAGTAACGTCCTCGCAGGGGAAAACGACCTCCACAAAGTGACGGGTGGTAAGATGGTTAAAGTCCACACCTGTCTTACGCATCTTACGCCACAGACTGTAAGGTTCACGGTATTCCACGGCGACCTCACCACGAATACCGTTCTGGTCCAACACCTCACGAATCTTTGAGGTGAACGCTGTGAGGCGGGCTTCATGCAGTTCCTTGTCCCTGCGAATCATCTCAGCGATTTCACTGTATTCTTGGGGACAACGGTAACGCAGGCTCAGGTTCTCCAGTTCCACCTTGACACCGTAAAGACCCAGACGGTTTGCCAGAGGTGCATAGAAGTAATCGGTCTCTCCGGCAATCTTCATCTGCTTGTGAGGCGGCATACTGCTCAGTGTCCGCATATTATGCAAACGGTCTGCCAGTTTTATAAGCAGCGCACGGATGTCATATTGCACGGAGTCAAGCATCTGCTTGTAGTTATCCATCTGCTTTGACATCTCATAGTTTTCCTTTTCCTGCTTGGTGACAACTCTCACCAGAAAAGCCACGTCATCACCAAAATGTTCCTGAATATCGCCTATAGTATAATCTGTGTCCTCCACAACGTCATGCAGGAATGCTGCTATGACGGGGTTTGCTCCTAACACCAGTTCTTCTGCCACGATGTTAGCCACAGCAATTGGGTGGAAAATATAGGGTTCTCCTGACTTTCTCTTCTGGTCAGCATGTGCCATCTTGGCAAATTCAAAAGCCTCCTTGATACGTGTTACATCTGGTTGTGAGACTCTTTTCCCCATCACAGAGAAAACTCTCTGGGCTTTCTCCTGGATCATCTTGTCGTAATTCTGCATCATAATCGTAACATCTAAAACGTTCAACATCTGTTTCTTACCCTTTTATGTGAACTGAGAGGAAAAAGTAACCAAAACTATCACAAAAATGTATAAACGAAAAACAGCCCGAACATCTTAAGAAGATATTCGGGCTGTATTCCGCCGGAACCCCTGGGCAAAGGGGGAAATCTGTGAGGCGTCTCCCATCCCGGAAGTCCATCCTCTAAGCTTCTTTGTTCTTATCTGACTGCGCTATACGACAATCCGGCGGATCTCGTCGATAGCACTTTCACCACGCTCCAAGGCAGCAAGGATATCGAATACCTTATCGCTCCATCCTGCAATACAGAACACATCGTCGCGCTTCATGCTGACGGGACTCTGCCCGTAGCCAGCGAGATCGAAGATATAGAGACGTGCATGAGGAGCAATAGCTTTGTAGCACTCCCAGCTATGTGCAATATGGGCATCGTTATAGCTGCTATTCCACAATTGGCAATCTGTAAAGAGCATCACCTTGTCCATTACCCTGTTTTCCTGGATGAGCCAGTCTATGACCTTATAGCCGTTAGTAGAACATCCTACCTCACCTGCTCTGGAGATCATGTCAACAGTATTCTGCAAAATATTATCCGACGGCATGTCGAATGTCTTCCATACGTCGCCGAACATACCTGTCACAGCAGACTTGCACCGGTTCTTCATCAACATGGAAAGCATGATGCCTATATGATAGCACATGACAGAACTGTTTTGGCTGACAGGACCGCACATCGAACCAGATGTGTCACTGGCAAGCAGGACACGGGTGTCCGTGTCAAAACCTGCAATGTTTCCCGCAGAGTGTCTTACTGCTTCTTCCAATGAGGATAGCAGAGGATTCACATAATTCTGCCAAGAAATGCCAAGTTCCTTCAAACGTCGGTCTACGCGTTGAAGTTCTTTCTTGCGAGCAGCATTTCTATAGGCTGCCACCTTTTCTGCCTTGTCCCACTCTTTATTAAGCAGTCTTTGCTCTTTCTCTACGAACGGTGTCAGAACTGACATTCGTTTCTCGATGTTCTGGAGCATCCTTTCCAGCTTTATCAACTGTTTCTGGTCCCGGCTACGGAATTGAGCGAAACGGTGTTCAGCCTTAATCCATTTCCTCGCATGCAACTTGGGCTTTTTCATCTGTATTCCGCCTCTGATAGTCGAGTTGTAGGCAAGACATCTAAGCAAGGAATAGCGGCACACTTTTGGCTTCTTAATGAAAAAGCGTCCCATTTGCAGGTTCCTCAATTTATCCTTGATTTCATAACTCTTTTGCTCCAGACGAGCATAGGAATTTTGAGCCCAAAGATCTAATTTTGGGTAGTACCTAATAGTAATGGATTCTCTCACATTCATGAGCTGCAGATAGGCAGAGAGGAAACGGAATGGCAATTGTCTGGACCGTTCAACTTCCAAGGGATTGGAGAGAGTCCTGCATATTTGCCGCATGGTCTCATCATCAATAGTGAGATCACACATGTTCCGCAAATTCTCAACGTGGCCATATAGCCTAAACGCCCACTCGCCACCAACTCCTGCCATGAATCTTTCATCGCCTCGTCTTTCTCATCCTGGGATTGGAAATGCACTTTACCAACACTCGACAGTTCGGTCTCCCAAGTGTAGGGTATCTCCAAAGAGTCATTCAGGATCTTCTTGAAAAGCGCAGCCTGTGCATCATCCTTTGGCTTGGGATGCACCAGCAGCAAAGCATCGCGCAGCATAACCTTGCGGTTCTTACGGTCATACTTGGCAAACTGGTACTCGTCGAAGTGGTTGAAGGCTTCTGCAAGGCCTTTTCTCAACTGGGAACTGAGCTTTTTGAGGTCATTCCTGCCTGTACGCCATTGGTAGCACATCAGCAGTTCGGAAATCTCATCGACTCGCTGCACGCATCTTGCCACAGCGCGGCTTACAAGAGAGTCTCCATGATGACATCGTGCCAGTTCCACAAGCAACAGCAAAGGAACACTTCTTAGATGCATCTTCTCTCGAGTATAAACGGCAAGGCTCGCAACAAACTCTGGGGAAGTCTTACGTACAAGGTCAGCGACCCTACGCACACGGCTTTCACCGTCTTCATAGAACTTATCTTCTACATCCATCATAGTAACGACGGTAGAATAAAGCTCCCATTCTGGTGTCATTCGCCAAGCTTTGGCTCCTTCGTGATTGGTAGTCAGATAGTCACAACGAAGCTGTTCGTTGTAACTCATAGTTTAATATATAAGTCTTTCAAAGAGCGCCTTGAAAAGCAAGGACGGTGAAAAGGTTCCTCATCGAAACGTAGGAGAGAGAAAAAAGATGAATAATCATCTCGATGGTCTTTCTGCCTTACGGCTGAATGGAGATAGAAATCTGCCTGATGACCATTTCTCCAATACAGTAAATAATTCGAAGTATCTCTCCACAGCGTCAACCGCCCTTGCGCTTTCTTCGTTCACTTGGGGCTTTGAAACCCCTCGCTTACGTTTTCTGAGGCAAAGGTAGGGGGTAAGTGCGCAGTTTTTGTGCGTAGATAGAATTATTTTTCAAAAATATCACTGTTTTCTTCGTTTTTCGTAGTTCTCCAGCGTTTCTGCGAGTCTTTTATGTAGTTTTTCTACTAAACCGTCTGGTGAGAGAACTGTTATTCCTTCCCCGTAGCCAAGCAGGTCACGCTCCATCTCATGATTCAAGATTACATCAATGCTGAACAGCACGCTGCCATCTGGCTGAATTCCTAATTCTTTTTGGCTCTGATGAAGAGGTTTAGTCCTCAGATACGGTGCTTCAGTTGCTGAAGCAATGAACATAACATGCTCTACAAGTGATTCAACGTTTCTTGTTACGCCTATCATGTCCTTGAAGTAAGTACTTGGATGAAAGTCTCTGTTCTTTATATAGCGTTCTCCTTTGGGGGCATCAGCGATACCCTCGATGCGATCTAGGGCTAAATTGCAGAGAGGCGTGTAGGTAAAGTCATGCCGGTTGCCGAAGACGAACCATCGATTGCGGAACTCCTTTAATATATAAGGTGAAAAACAGAAGGTCTGTGCCTCTGCCGAGCGGAAGGACTTATAGGTGATCTCTATAGGTTCCTTGTTCATGATAGCATCATGCAGGTCTGTAATATATTCCAGACCACGTAGGCGCTCATTACTTTCTAACAAAATAACAGGTTCCACCTTGTAACGCATCGATGCAACATAGTCCTCCAATCGGTTCACAACATCCTCGACACCATCAAATCCCCTAAAAGAACTCATCTGTTTAAGTAAGTCTACAGCCTCTGACAGTTGAGCCATGTCTTCGGAAGAGATAGGTATTTGGGTGATACTATACCCATACTCGTCATACTTATAGTACTTCTTGTCGACCACCTTGATGGGCGCATAATAGCCAAGAGCCCGTGAATAACGCATCTCCTGAATATCATGCTGGATAGTACGTCGGCTTACTTCTCCATAGCCATTTGTTTCATACAAAGCATCATTGCATGCTTCAATCAGTTCATCAAGTGTAACTTTGCGACCTTTCCGAAGCATTCGGTCAATGGTCTTATACCT
>JAEEGL011263065.1_pt1 | contig 14800 bp, 13 predicted proteins | sample 9134231 | NCBI WGS metagenome assembly JAEEGL01 (sample SAMN16246548, study PRJNA631951) | gut metagenome | biome: gut microbiome; feature: rumen; material: fiber-attached | host: Bos | place: Iran: Karaj | collected 2018-10 | reverse complement strand
GTGAGGGTTACAAGCTCAACCGTATGAAAGGTACCAGGGCTTGCCTGGAGAGAGTTCTTGAGATAGTTCTCGGAGAGAGGGCTATCATTTTAGAGCAGAACACGATCCGATCCTACTTAGAGGATGGAGAGATATCGGCAGGCGTATTAGAGGACAGCAGTATATATGATGTAAACATACTCATCAAAAAGAAGCTATCCGATACGGACAGGCATCAGCTTTTGCATTTGCTGCGCCAGTTCGTGCCGCTTAGAAGCCGCATCCATCTGATAAGGCTCAAGGATTCCGGTGTACTTGATACCGACATTTACATGGACATGAACGCAGTCCTCGCAGAAGAATCCTATGGAGTATTTGATGACGACATGGAGATGGATGACGACATCATATTAAACGATTAGCGAGGTTACTAATTAATGACTATTACAGAGACTAAGGGCGAGGATACTATCCAGCTTAATGTCGAGGGTAATGTTGATACCAATACCGCGCCGCAGTTGCAGATGCATATTTTGCAGGGGTTTCAAAAGTCGCGCAATGTGGTATTGGAGATGAGCAAATGTCCCTATATGTCGAGTGCGGGCTTGAGGGCACTTCTGATAGGACAAAAGACAGCGACCAGTAAGGGCGGGACCATGAAGTTGGTAAATGTCCAACCTACAGTCAGGGACGTTTTTGAAGTTTCGGGTTTTGCAACAATACTGACAGTTATATGCTAAATGATTTCCCACCGGCCCATGTGGGCCGGTGTGGATCTTAAAAACAAGGGGGAATAATCGTGGCTAATGATGTTAGGCCATTCAAGAGCTATGACGAATATATGGGCAATGTGTTTGACTGTGTCAACCGTTGCCTTTATCAGTATTTGGAAGGGATGAAAGGCGTTTACTCCAATGGCCAGGGAGGTTATAAAAATGTTCTTTATCCCGATCTTGAGGTTGCCAGTGATTCCACCAAGGAGCAGATGCAAAAGCTCTCCTGGGTTTTAGCCAAAGAGCCGGAGATGCCTACTGTTCCCTATGAGGCCGGAGATGAGCTTGAAGCCACTCCCAAAAGCAGCTCTTCTGAGGAAGAGGAGGATCCCTTTGCGGATGTATTTGACCTCTTCGGTGGCGGTGGAGGCGGTGGTGAGGCTGCGGCCGAGCCCAAAGATGAGATTGATGAGATAGCCGATATCTTCGGCTCTGATGATGGTCTGATGGATATATTTGCGTCCTTCGGATCATTAAGTGATGAAGAAGAGGAGTCATCGGAGGATGCGGGAGATATCTTCGGTTCCTTCGGGGGCATGGGTGGCGGTTCTGACGGAGCAGCTGCTGCGCCTCCGGTAGATACCACACCCATAGCGGATGTGGCTGCGCGTATTTTAGAGATTCAGGAGCGTGCTAAGGCTGCTGCGGAAAGCGGCGTTATCATGCCATTTTATATTCTTACCGAAAAGATGGAGTTCGATCCGTTTACCATCTTTTGTTTTGCCTGCGGCATTCTTTCATCCACCCAGACAGATTATGCGGGTGTATTCCAGATAGTAAATGAAAACGGTGGTTTGTCTACACCTACCATTGAGTCGGCAGGCAAGCTTTACTATGGCACAAAGTTTTCCATTACAGGCGCCTATGGTGACATGTCCGTAAGCCTTGAGCAGCTTCAGCCTGTATTGGATCTTCGGGTTGTGCCTTCCATGCCTTTTTCCACCCCGGTTTCACCTGACAAGAGAATAATCGACTACCTCTTCGGTAAGAACCCTATGAAGCTGGATGAGAACTATTCCAGATTCCTTAGGATGCTTACAAAAGAAAATGAGGAGCTTGACGATATCCTCTGTAATGAGAATGTGCTTGAGTCAATGAAGATCGCCTACGGTGACGGCTCGAGGCTTTTCTCATACATGGGTGATGAGGGCAGCGGCAGAAAGTTCTTTATTAAAAAGTTCTGTGCGGAGAACGGACTTCGCGCCATGTCCGTTAACTGTAAAAAACTATTCGTTTATGATTACTCCTTTGTGGAAAAGGCCGTATGGGCTGTTACCCGCGAGTGTATTCTTACAGACGGCTGCTGCGTATTGGAGGAGCTCCAGTATCGCGACGAGGAAAAGGAAAAGTTCTTCGGATACATGGATCTGTTTTTCACAAAGCTTACGGAAAAGGGCGTTACCGTGTTCTGTAACTCCAAGGAGACCATCAACTTCAAGGAGATCACCAAGGAGCAGATCACTTTGCTTACATTAAATCCCCCTGACATCGACGGTCGTGTGGCCTGCTGGAATTACTACTCCAAGGGATTCGAGTGGGACGAGGATGTGGACTTTTTCGAGATGTCCACCAAGTTCCTTTTCACCCCCGGTAAAATTAAGGATGCGTGCCACTACGGCAAGTCCCTTTCAGTTATGGACAGGGCGGACAAGATCAACCGAGCCACTTTGTTTAAGAGCTGTAACGCACAGATGTCCTCAGAGCTTTCCGCAAAGGCTACCCGGGTAGAGGCTAAGTTCGGATTTGAAGACATCGTTATGAATAAGGACCAGCGCGAGCAGATCGGCCATGCCATCGAGCAGATGAACAATAAAAAGCAGGTCTATGAGGACTGGAACTACATGAAGAAGTATCCTTACGGCCGCGGACTTACAGTTTTGCTTTACGGTGCTCCCGGTACCGGAAAGTCCATGATGGCCCAGGTGCTTGCCCATGAGCTTAACCTTGAGCTATATCGTGTTGATATCTCAAAGGTTGTAGATAAGTACGTAGGTGAGACTGAGAAATCACTTTCCATGATCTTCCGCGAGGCGAAGAAGTGTAATGTCGTATTGTTCTTCGATGAGTGTGATACCATCTTCGCAAAGCGTGCTGACGACGGTGGTAGTAACCAGGCTTCCGCCAACAACAAGACAGCTCTTTTGCTTCAGGAGATGGAGGCTTATGACGGTGTCTGCGTGCTGGCTACCAACTACAAGCACAACATTGACCCCGCTTTCTTCCGTCGAATGAAATACATCGTTGAGTTCCAGTTCCCGAACCCGGATACCCGTGAGATGCTCTGGACCACAACGGTTCCGAAAACCACTCCTTTGGGAGAGGATGTGGACTTCAGGTTCATCGCCGAGAAGTTCGAGTTTGCCGGAGGTAATATCAAAAACTGCATCCTTAACGCGGCCTTTTTGGCGGCTGAGGATCCCACTGCCGACGGCAAGGTTTGCATGCGTCATTATCTGACCGCCATCAAGTACGAGTTCGTTAAGGTTGGACGAGTATTTACACGTGCTGACTTCGAACCCTATGCAGATGAGATTTTCGGCGAGGAGATCAAGAACTATTAGTGTGGTTTAGATCATATATCGGTTACCAAAGGATCATATGGGTTTGTTTGAAATATGGTCCATAAAATAAGGAATAGATAAAAATATGGAATTAACAAGAATCGGAAATAAGAACTGGGGGAGCTTTTCATCGGTAATTTATGATGCGTTTTCCCAAAATGCCCCTGACATATTGCGCATCGGTGCCATCGAGGATGGCAAGGTATGCGGAGCTTTATCCTTAAGCTATTTTCTTTCAGAGGGTCAGGCTTTTGTAGACTCCCTTTATGTGGTTCCGGAGTTTCGCGGTAAGGGCGTGGGCAAGGCGCTTTTGGCAGAGGCAGAGAGGCTTGCAGGGGATCGCGCCAACACCCTTGAGGCAGAGTTTTACGGAGATGCCGAGGAGCTTCGGGGATTTTTCGAAAAGCACGGATATGCCTGTATAGACGGCGAGCCCATTTATGACTATGATGTCAAAAAGCTTATGTCGAACAAGCAGTATGCAGGCTATTGCGCCAAGAGGCTTTCAGGTGTCAAGGCTTATCGCTTTCGTGATATGTCCCAGGCTCAGAAGAACAGGGTGTTTAATCTTTTAAGGGCAAACGGGGAACGCAATACGGAAAGCAATACAGCAGGTTTTTCTCAGGATCTGTCCGTATCTGTCTTCCGCTCGGATGACATGCGTACACCCAGAGCCTGTCTCATAGCCACAGAGGACAACGACAGGGTCAATATAGCCCAGCTTTACGGCTCAGGCAGGAATAATCCCAAGTTCATACTTGCAGCCATATTTGGATTTACAGAGGCAATTAAAAGACACGGAGTAGACGGAATAAACGAGCTTGCAATGGTTGCAGCCCATCCCGGTGTTAAAAAAGTGTTTGAGCTCTTATTCGGTAAGAGACTCAAGCCCACTGAAAGCGGATTGGTGCATGCGATCAAGTTCCTCGGAATGTAAGGAGATGATATTATGAGTGATATGGAGCAGTTAAGAAAACAGCAACAGGAAATGCTTCAAAAGGCCCAGGAGATCCAGCAGCAACAGCAGACTACGGGCTTCAAGCAGGACTTTTCCCAGCAGCAGACACAGCAGACCACCCAGGATATCCAGGCCATCCAGCAGAACATCGCTGCCAACCCTTATCTTCAGTCTCAGCGTGACGCTGATGCGGCAGCTCCCGACGACAACCAGGCTGAGCTTTTGGCCCGTCAGATGACAGTGGGCCTTGGCAAGCACCAGGGCATCCAGAAGGCAACAAACGACGCAGCTGATGGACAGTGATATAAAGTAGGCAGGTGTATCCATGTTGGCCGCGTACATAATGTGTCTGGATGGTGCAGCCATATTGGCCGCGTAGCAAACCGTTTGTCCGGTTTGTGGCGGGCAATATGGGTGCACCCGTCAGAGGCGGGCAACATGGATGCACCTGTCGGAGGTAGACGATATGCGTATCACCGAAGGTCTTATCAAAAAAACTTTTGACCAGAATCAAAAGGACATAAGAAAAAAAGAAGATAAGTCCATGCTCTTCGAAGAGGATGTTGGCGATTATCTCATGTATGATGACTATAAGCCCGAGGGCTTTTTGAACGAATACCGAGGGGTTTTTGATACCAAGGATGAGAAGTCCTTAAACACGGCTCCCAGTATCTTTGACAAGACTGCCATCTTTCACACGAAAAAGGAGGAGTTGTGAAGCTTATTTGCATCGAAGATGATCATCCGGGACTAAAGGAAATACTTAAAAAATGCCGGGGGCTTTCTGATATAAATGAGGCGTCCGGTTTTTTAAGTGGTAAGGAGGCTGTGGACTGGTTCTATTCCCAGGAGGCTTCTCTTGCCATTATCGATCTGGATGAGGATCTGCCTCGCATCAGGGTTAAAACCTTTGGTAATTTTGAAATATTTGTTGATGGAGAAACCCTTTCCTTTCACAGACAGCGCGCCAAGGAGGTCCTGGCCTATCTGGTGGACAGACAGGGGAGTGGTGTGTCCAGGGCGGAGATATTTGCGGCACTTTACGAGGACGAGGAGTATGACCGCTCATATCAGAAGCAGCTTGATGTCATCATCAGGAGCCTTAAGGATACCCTTAAGGAAAATCACATATCACGGCTTTTGGAGATAAAGGGAGGCCTTCTTAGGATAGTTCCGGAGATGATGGACTGTGATCTCTACAGGTTTTTTGAGGGTGATAAAAAAGCCATTGATTCCTACAGGGGCGAATATATGTCCAGCTACGAATGGGCAATGATGACAGAAGCTTATATCGATCAGAAGATGATCCTAAGCAGATAGGTTTTATCACAGTCGGGATTTCATACCCGACTGTGATAAAGCCTCCGGCGGGATGCACACGGATTTGCAGAGGAAGACCGCTGGCGCGGTCGCAAATCCGGCGCCAAGTCCGCCTTGAGGAGGACTTGAATAAAAATATGAGTAATGATATTAAAAATCTCTCTCAGAAGAGATCCCTGGTTATGGGAAATATGCCCCATACCATAGTGCATACGGCCAGGCAGCCCATACCCGGGACCATGAGAAATGCCATTAAAGCATTTTTTGTGGAATTTGAAGACGAAAATGACATAATAGAAGAGGACATTTTAACTGCATCCGCCAGAGCCTTTGCTGATGCCGAGGATGACAGGGCTGCTGCTGCAGCTTTGGGAGTGCTTTATTCTGAGGCAAGAGATCGGGATGATGCCAGATGCAGACGACTTGTTCTTGAGGTTGACAATTTTTTAAAAAGGGGTCGTTCCGTTTATATCAAGGAGATAAAGGTCCAGACCGGTGACAGTCGATATGACCTTATTTTGGAAAACTCTCTGTTTATTGAAAGAGCCATAAGGTCAGGCAACACTTTGATGGCTATCATAGTAAAGCAGTTAGAGTCACTATATACATTTACGGATGATCCTCTGCCGCCGGACAATGAGGAATATGAGAAAAGGCTTGATGATTCCTACAGATGGTTCGATCTGATCTGTAAAAAGCTTATAGACAGATGCCACGATTACCTTAAGGATGAAAAGGCCGGAACAAAGCCGCCTGAAGAGGGGACTGTTACCGATAGAGGCCATATTGAACAGATACTTCATACGGCAGAAACAGCCAGGTCGGTTTTTGATACAGTTATCAAAAAGCTTAAATCACATAGTTACGGAGAAGATGTTATCACATGGTTTGATGCCATCAATGAGGAGGTAAAGCAGTGAGAGTTGGAATTTACACATTAGACAAAGAAGACCTTAACACAATGTCGGCTTACATGCCTGATTATGTTATCGATCGGGCGCATGATCCGGGATATTTTTCACTCGGCGCAGTCAGCACAATTGATGATGTGGATCGCATTGTGGGCGCTGCTCAGTTTTATATCGATATCAATTCCTCAGGCGAGTGCTTTGCATATCTTATCTATACCTATGTGATGGAGGAATTCAGACGCAGCGGCGTTGGCTCCAAGCTTATTGACAAGATCGGAACCATATTAAAAAAGAGTGATGTGAGAATGTGTGTGGTTCGCCTTCCGGAGAAAAAGGATGTTTTTCTCTACAAGGATACCTCAAAGGGTGATGTGGAAAAGTTTATCAAATCCTGTGACTTTATGGCCACAAAGGAGAATATCGTGGGAGAGACCCTTCCCGATACTACTGAAAACATTGCCAAATACATTAGACTGACCAGCAGATAATGAACTGTCGCAAGTTTATAGGTTTTGTTTTGTGACAATTACTAAGAGGATATTTGATGCAGCTTATTAAGACAGTTGACAACGATAATATCATAAGAATTGAAGAGGACGGTGGTTCTTCCATCAGTATAGGGGTGACGGGTAATATTGGACATATATTGTCCGTCATTGTTCCGAAAAGTGACAGGCGTGAGGGCATCGGTTCCGAACTGCTTTTAGTTTCCGAACAGCTTCTTTTGGATCGTGGTATCAAGACCCTTGAGATAGACTATTCTGATGAAGTTGAGCATATGACGGTTTTTCTGACTGACGCAGGATATACCATTAGTCAAAGTGCGCCCATCATCTCTGTGGATATGAGGGCCATTTTTTCGTCACTTACTGTTCAAAAGGCCATGGCCAACGAGGTGGAGAGTGCTCATTTTGTCACCCTTGATGATATGAGTGTGGATCAGCTTGACGCTCTTTTGGATTCTCTTTCCAACTTTAACATTAATCTGGGCAATTCCGATATTGTCCGTTTTATGCAGGAGACCAGTGGCGTGGTCTATGACAGCAGTGACACGCCCCAGGCTTTCATTTTATCTTCCGAGGTTGAAGATGGTATTTTTGTGGATCTGCTTGCTGCTGTAGGTGGAAGCAATCCCAGACTTATAGTTGCAGCCATGCAGGGTATGTTAAATGGCATTAAAAATTTAGGTGGATCTAAAAATTTTGAAAAGCTTTCAATGATCGCATGCAATTCCAAGGTTGATACCCTTTTGGATAAGGTTTTGAAAAAGGGTTCGGAGCCTGAGGTCATCGGCCATGCCATGTATGCTACCAAAAACCTTAAAAAAGAGCCGTTAAATGACATTGACATTGAAGATGATGATGACGACGACATGGAGGACGAGTGGCGCAGGGAGATCAAGAAGATACCCATGCAGGGCAATATAAATTGGAAGATGCCCTGGCACAGACTCTACGGCGGTGACAAACCCGATTCTTCCTCTGAGGGCGCAGGCAGTTCCTCTGCCGGCAGGGAGAAGAAGAGTGGCGGCACCCAGGCCGTGGCCAATATCAGCTTTGTCAAGGATGAGGATGAGACAGAGGGTCTTGTTATGGATGGCACAGTCCGCATTACCCTTGATAATCTTGGGGATTTCTCGGGTATTATTCCACCCGAAGTATACTATAATATGTCCAGAGTATTTTACAGGGGACTTGCGGTGAAAAATGATGGCATATCAGCAGCCATTGTTTGGAGATATAAAAATTTGGAGGATGATGTCATCGAAAACGAGGCGGACATCATCTGGTTTTCGTCTTCGGATACCGATTCCTGCGATACACTGATAAAGGAATTTATAAATGAAATTGCAACAGAGGATGTTGTAAGGAGCTATTTTGAATTTCCTGATCTAAGCGACGACGATAAAAGCATATTTGAGGCAAATGGCTTTGACATAGAAAAGCGGGAGTGCATGGATATTGAGCTTACTGTTGCCGATATAGCTGCTACACCTTTTGCTTCCAAAAAGCCTGCAGGCTATGTCAAAAGCATCGAGGGACTTAGCGAAAAACAGTTTAAGAGAGGTGTTACAAACTGCCTTTTCTACAACAGAAAAGGCATTCTCGATGATGTGGCATTTTTACCCAAGGACTGGTTTGACAACCAGATATCTGCCTGCGTTGTGGCGGATGACAAGGTGGTGGGATTGTTTTTGCTCCACAAAAATGCGATAGGCAAGCTTTATGTCGATCTTTTGTTTTCATCAGGAGCAGAATATCAGATTGATATGCTGAATATGATCAGATTTGGTATCCATGCCTGTGCGGATAAGTATCCCGGTGAGACCATAGCTGTTGTCCGCAGGCATTCCGATGAGACCAGAGAATTAGTGTCTAAATTATTTCCCAATGTAAAAGGGAAGGAAATATTCTACGGAGAAAGGAGGGATTCGTGATATGTTCAACATAGGTGTGCTTCACCAGGCTACTATCATCATGGATGCCGCCGCCATATTTTTACTTGCAGGAGTATGGGTCAATACCACCATTTACCGGAAGAGAGGTCATCTTGATGATGTATTATATGCACAGCTTCTTGTGATCAACATCATCATGGCCATATCAGATGCCATCACCTATATACTCGATGGTGGTTCTGTACCCTATGGAGCGCTTATCAGTGTTATATGCAACTATGTTTTCTTTGGTACGTTTGAGCTTTTCTGCGGTATCTTAGCAGTTTATTTAGATTATAGGGTGCATACGGATCTTACCATTACCAAAAAGAGAAAATGGTTGCTTTTGGCTCCTGCCATAGCTATGCTTATCATGCTTGGTGCCAATATATTTTTCAGATTCCTGTTTTGGGTTGATACTGATACCAGTAAGTATTTCCAGTATCCTCTCTATTCACTTGTATTTTTGGCTCCTGCCATCTATGCAGTGTTGGGACTATATTATCTTTTCAGGATAAACTATAAGGTGATATGGATGTATTTGCTGCTTTTGGTTATCCGGGTATTTTTCGGGAACATTATGCAGGGAGTTTCATCCACAGCACTTGTCTTTTCCATAGGCCTGGTATTTGTCCATATCCACTACATGAGACTGCCTTTTTATGAAAAGGAGGGTGTATGAGTTTAGCTACTGATTCCATTTTAACCATATATTCAGATACTATGGCATATATTCTTGTCATAGGACTGATGTTCTTTTCCAACCAGTTTAAGGTGGGCAAGGATCAGCATGCCAATACACTTTTTTTCAGACTGTGCGTGCTTACACTGGTTAATGCATTGTCAAACGGGATAAGTTATGCTCTGCATCACCAGGTCACGGGATGGCCCATGCCTGTCAGGATGATCATGCCCACTATTGCGGAGTATTCCACCCTTTTGGTCATGTTCGGATGGTTTTTGTATTGTGATTACAAGCTTTACAAGAGCTGGGACCGTTCGAGGAGTATTTACAGGATCTTCCAGATTCCCGTCTTTGTCATGGGAGCGCTTTGCGTTATAAACATGTTTACAGGTATCATGTTTGATGTATGGGAGGATCATACGTTCCACGGCAAGTTCCTTTTCTATTGCCTGACTGTTTTGCAATATATCTACGGTATTTTTCCTGTTTTGTCCATAATCAGGTATATTAAAACCCACGGAAGACTCCACTTTTTTAACATTACTCCCGTGGTGGTACCGGTTCTGACTGCTGCGATATTTACGCTTTTGACCAATTATTCTGCCAGATCTTTGGGATTTGCAATAGCTTTGGTATTTTTGCATATGTCCTATATCAATCTGTGGAGATTTGAGGATAGGGAGTCAGGGTTTTACAACGGACAGTATATCAACCACATTTTGACCCTCACTCGGGAAAACAAGCTTGACTATCACAGTGTGATAGAGTTTGAGACAGCCAATACTCCCGATGAGTTTTACAATATTTTGCGTACGGAGATGCCCGGTAAGGCGGAGGTTATCAGGATGAGTAAAAATAAGTTTTTGCTGTTTTCCGAAAGCCCCAAGACTTCCATGATCCAGCTGCTTTCATCCATGATCCAGGATTCGGCAGATGAGTATGATGAACAGCATTTGGATGAGCCCCCCATCGATCTTCTTATCAGCTATCATGTGAGACGGAAAAATGAATCGGCGGAGGACTTTATACGACATATTGCAGAGGCTTGATTATAATGATCAGGCCGCTAAAGCTGCCTTGAATATAATTTAGGAGGTTTATGTATGGACGAATTACAAAAGAAAAAACAAAAAGAAATGCAGCTTAGGGTTGAGACCTACAAAGAGGCTCTCGGGACGGACAGTCTTGTTAAAAGTATTGGCGTCATGGACATGGATTTCGATGCCTATGATGAAAAAAAATTAGATGCAGATAAATTGGAACTTTTCAGGGAGCGGCTTAAGGAGATGATGCTCGTTGACGAGCAGGCTGCCCAGGATATGAAAGAAAAATATCCGGATATTTTTGAAGAAGTAGAAAAAGAAAAGAAGCAGCTTGATACCCAGGCCAGCAGGTCCGGCGTTGAAAAAGCTGTTATGGATATTACCGGAAAAAAGAAAGAGAAGGCCCAGGCAAAGCTTAATGAGTTGAACAATGTTAAGCTTAGGATATCAGAAAATGAGAAGGAAAGAAGAAATCTGACCGTAAGGGAAGAAACCACAAAGATTTTAGAAAAGTACAATCCGATCGCTGATAAATTGAAAACCAGATTTAAAAATGAGGTAGACGGATTGTCAGACGAAGAAAAAAAGCAGAGACTTGATGAGATCAATGAAATGGATTTCCAGAAAAAACTTAAATATATAAAATCGCCAACCGGTGGGGATCTGACAGAGGAGGAGATAGCAGAAGAGAGAAAAAAATTTTTTAGTTTACAAGGTGGTGGCGCTGGAACATACCTGAAAGAAAGAGAACTAATGGACCTTTGCAGGGATAAAAAGCTGAAGGCTGTGGATGATAAAAAGGACCTTACGAAGGAAGAAAAAGAGAGGATAAAAAAAGAGATAATCGATGATTATGCATCGTTTGACATAAATTACGGCAAGTATGTAGAAAAGCTGCAAGTTGACGGTGGCCCCTTCAGTTATGCCCTGGTCATGGATAATGACAGTCAAGAGATGAAACAGATCGATGTTTTGACAAAAAAGATACAGGCAGCCAATCCGCAATTTAATGATGGTAATATGGGCTACAATGATGTATACAGGGATGTTTGCAGGTGGACAAGTCCCCTCCACCAGTCCCATCACGCTGATGAAGAACGTTGCAAGCTGGCATATAAGCATGTAAAAAATGTCAATGATTATAAAACCTGTCCGCCTGAACAAAAGGTAAATGTAAAGGGGGAGGCATTAAAAAGTGCGGGATTTCTTCGGGGGGAAATGCATGATTTTACAAAAGAGGTAAAAGAAGATTTAAAAACACTTCCCTCCGGATTGTTTGGACCATATCCTTCATATGCTGACATTTTAAAGAATTTAAACGAGATCAATGAAGTCTACAAAAAGTCCCAATCCATGCATAATATCGCTAAGCTTGTTAAAAATAACGGATTGGCAGATGATCTGGATAAAGCCAGTAAACTAATGTTTTCGAATGACTTTGCGCTCATTCATGCAATAATGCAAAATACACAGCAGCTTGTTGGCCTTGGGAAGCAATGGGACAGAAAAATGATTGAGTGTGCCAAAAAAGGTGAGAATCCCCCTGATAATCTTCCGAAGGTCAAGACTCTTGAGGAATTATATAAAAGCTTTGGTGGGGTATAAGAAAGAGGATTATTGTGGATAAATTTCTTTTAGATATAACTACGGTTGATGCTTTTCAGGAGCTGTATCCCTCAGAAGCATCTGAACTTTGTGATGACCTTCACATTTCCTACGGAGGTGTTTATGGTGGAAAGCCGGCTGCTCTCATTTCCTATCGAATGACGGATCAGGAGCTTTATCTTGACTGGATCTATACGGCAGAGCCTTTCAGGAGAAAGGGACTTATGTCAGAGCTTTTGGACTACACTCTTGAAAAGTTTGAGAGTATTGTAAGCGGTGAGTATGTTAATGTGATCTGCCCCGGCACGGAGCTTATGGAGTTTTTGGACAGACACAGTTTTGAGTTTGAAACTGAGACGGTCGGCACATCTTACATCGCCGAAGTCGACAAGATGAAGATGGTTAACAAAAAGGGATCCACCAAGGGTAGTGCGAGACTGTCCGAAGTGATGGATACAGAGATAAAGCTCATAAATAATGAACTTATAAATGCAGGTCCTGCGGCATACTGTGTCAAGCGACCTCTAAATCCGGCTGATTATTTTGAGCTTTCCAGGGTCAGTATTGTAAATAATAGGCTTTGTGCCCTGATACTTTTAAACAGGGACAAAGAGGATACCTTAGATATTTCCTATGTCTATAAGGCAGACGGGGCTGAGGTTTTGCTTATGCTAAACATTTTAGAAATCAGCGATGAGCTTAAAAAAGAATTTCCGGAGTGTAAAAAGATCAGGACAACCGCTTTAAATGATGCCTCCAGGACACTTTTTGAGGCGCTTTTCGAGGAATCGGAGAAGGAGCCGGTGTATTCCGGGACCAAGTTCCTTTATTTGTAAAAGTCCGTCCGTCCCTGGTTCGGTGGGCTGGTTTTTAAAAATTTAAAGAGAGGTGGCAATGCCGCCTCTCTTCTGTTATACTAATGAACGCATTTAACTGTCAGTAGGATTTGGCGACTGTGCGTTCATTAGTCGGGTTTTATGGTGGATATACTGTTTACAAGTATAGTACTAATGAACGCATTTAACTACCAGTATGCTTAGGTAATCGTGCGTTCGTTAGTCGGGGTTTACGTTGGACATACTGTTTGTAAGTATAGTACTAATGAACGCCTTAAATATCCGATCAGAATTAAGTGATTGTGCGTTCATTAGTCGGGGTTTATGGATAATAGACTGTTTGCAAGTTATGGAATGGTTTCGTTATGGAAAAAACAGCAAGAATATTGGATTCAAGCGAGCAGCTTAGGTTTATAGAGCTGTCGCGAGAGCTTTTAAAAAATAAGGAAAAAGAGATAGGCCGCAGGCTCACTTTTCATGTGACTACTTTCGGTTGCCAGATGAATGCCCGGGATTCTGAGAAGCTTATCGGAATATTGGAGCAGATAGGATATGAGTGGCAGGAGGGTGAGGATGCGGATCTTGTCATCTATAATACCTGCACCGTCAGGGACAACGCCAACCAGAAGGTCTACGGCAAGTTAGGATATCTCCACGGCTTTAAAAAGAAAAATCCCCTGATGAAGATCGGGATGTGTGGCTGCATGATGCAGGAGCCATCGGTGGTGGAGAAGATTAAAAAGTCTTATCCCTTTGTGGATCTCATGTTTGGAACCCATAATATCTATCAGCTGGGGGAGCTGGTGTATCTGATGCTGAGTTCTGCGGAGGCCGGAACGGATGAGGCCTCGTCTGGTTCCGGTGTTGGAGGCGGCTCGATTGAGATCGGGAAACGCGGTCAGGTCGTTAGCATTTGGGATGAGCCTGTGGGGATAATGGAGGATCTGCCGGCGGACAGAAAGTATCCTTTTAAATCCGGTGTAAATATCATGTATGGCTGCGACAACTTCTGCAGCTATTGTATCGTGCCTTATGTTCGTGGACGGGAGAGAAGCCGTGAGCCTCGTGAGATCATCCGTGAGGTGGAGAGGCTGGCCGGGGACGGCGTAATTGAGGTTATGCTTTTAGGACAGAATGTTAACTCCTATGGCAACGGGGCTGATTTTGATATGAGCTTTCCGGAATTATTGCGGGAAGTGTGCAGCGTGGACGGGATTGAGCGGGTGCGCTTTATGACTTCCCATCCCAAGGATCTTTCGGATGAGCTTATCTCGGTTATGGCCACCGAGAAAAAGGTGTGCAGACATCTGCATTTGCCTCTCCAGTCCGGAAGCAGCAGACTGCTTAAGGAGATGAACCGGCGATATGATAAGGAGAGGTATCTTGACCTGGTGGATAGGATCCGTGCTGCCATACCTGACATCGCCCTTACTACGGATATAATCGTGGGTTATCCCACTGAGACGGAAGAGGACTTTTTGGAGACCATGGATGTGGTGGATAGGGTCCGCTACTCCGCAGCCTTTACCTTTATCTATTCCCAGCGCACCGGGACACCTGCGGCAAAGCTGCCCATGGTGCCGGAGGATGTGGTGCATGATCGCTTTGACAGACTTCTGGCGCTGGTGCAGGAGACCGGGTCTGAATGGAACGGAGCGCTGGTGGGTAGCCGCCAGGAGGTGCTGGTGGAGC
>JAEEGL016929866.1_pt1 | contig 14801 bp, 13 predicted proteins | sample 9134231 | NCBI WGS metagenome assembly JAEEGL01 (sample SAMN16246548, study PRJNA631951) | gut metagenome | biome: gut microbiome; feature: rumen; material: fiber-attached | host: Bos | place: Iran: Karaj | collected 2018-10 | reverse complement strand
TTGTTCGTCGAAAGTTGGATGATTCGGTAGACGGTCTTCTTGATTATGAATTTGATTATGAAGTAGATAATAATGCTTACAATCACCACCGACAAAGCGGCGACTGTTTCGGCAATGCTTGTCGAAAGGCTTTGGCTAAGGCCCATCCTGAGATTGAGGCTTTTCAGGATTTCTAAGTATTTTTCAATCATAATTTGTGTTTTGGTTTTGTTTTAATCTATTATATTTTCCTCTTTCTGAGCGAGATAGCCATTTAATAAGGAACAATGTGGTTTTTGTCTTTATCATGGTTCAAGTATTTTCGGGCTACAAAATTACGAGTTTTTGTTCTGCATATAAGGATTTCATGCCATAGTTTTTGAAATTGTCGTATATTTGCATTTGAAATCCTATTGTAGAACGGTGATAATTAACAAAATAAAGAGGTTGGCTTGGGTCGTGGTACTCAGTCTCATTAGTGTTGCGGTGCAAGCACAAAACAGCACACATCAGAGCATCAACGATGTTCTGAAGCAAACTGTTGGCAAGGAGATGAAACTGTCGTATCATATACCAGAGGAGGAGGCGGTGCCGGCAATCTTTGTTTCGGGGAATGTGGCGTATAAACTGAAAACAGTCGTTCACCAAGTGAACGAATCGAAGCAGGATATTTTTGCCGAGAATCTCGACAATATCTTTCCTGGTGCCGTTGTTTACGCCGACCAAGACTTGGCTAACGGCAACCCTACCCTGGTTGGTCTCGACTATGGTGCGGTGACTGTTAGGGTGGATTTCAACACGGGAAAAGGCAAGTCTACGTCCGTCAGCGACGTGAAGAACAGTGCCGACGCCATCCAATCGGCCCTCTACAGTATATTGCAGTCGTCGGATTATAGGCCTCCGGTGGGATTGAACTATAAGAAGACGTATGTGTCAAGCGTAACTGAAATGGCGATGAACCTTGGCGTGAGTGTGAGTTTCTTGGAAATGAAAGCCAACGTGCAGACCTCTGTCACCAATAACCAGTCGTCGATTACAGAAGTTGAGGACTATTCGCAGCAGTATTATACGGCTTCCATCACTTGGGAGGTGGACAAATCGAAGTATTTCGGGGCTAATGTAACCGGGCAGGATGTGCTGGAAAAGATGAATCAGGCTCCCTTGGCCATTATCACCTCCGTGACATACGGTCGCCGTGCCTACTGCTTCGAGGATTACGCGTCGTCAGCGTTCACCTCTCTCGATAACGATACGTTGAGCATATTCGGACAGACGGCCATTTCGGCCCAGAGTATTGCGGAAAATTCCAAAGTAAACAAAAAATGGATGTGGGTCAGTGGGAGTGATCCGATTTCATCCGCCATGATGCTCAACGGCAGTGATATTGATACTGCCATGTCGAAATCGCTCAGTATCGATGCTGTAACCAACGCTGGGACCCCACTTTACTATACGGTACGTTACTTGGATTCGGGCAAGACGGCCAAGGTGACGACCACGGGTAAATACACGACGGTGGAGTATATGCCTATGCCGCACATGGTGACTTGTACTTTCCGCAACAATGCAAAGCATTTCTTGGGTGCAAAACTCAAAATGCGGATTGACTATAATGTGGTGGAGTTTGAACAGGCGGATGAAAATAGTGAATTTGTCGAGGTTGAGGTGCTTAAAGATAGTTGTGCCATGGACGGATACCTTCGCTGCATTGAGCATGAGCTCAGTTTTAAAGGCTCGAAGACCTTTCCGCTGAACCTTGATAAGGGGCAATACCTTTCCGGTCCTATACGAATGCAGGTGATGTGTAGGAAATTCTTCTGGGGCAAATGGCGTGATGATGTGGTTGGGTATATATATCCGGATAACGGCGAGATTGGCATTGATATCAGCGGTCATGTCGGTCTTAGTGGCAAGACTACCTATGTTGACGAAAAGTCGAAGACCCAATTGTTGACGTACTAAGAAGCACTTTTTATATTTTGAAGCTCAAATTTTAAATGGACGGTTTTTCATAGAATTCAAAATTTATTGTATATTTGCAGCCTAAAATTAGATTACAAATGAATAAGGAACCTCAACCTTACCCATCAGATGAAGAGTTTGGCTATTGCTCTATCTTTAACGAGTCTGCATTAGCCTTGGAGGAACAGGAAAATTTTGTCTTACCCGATGATGTGGACTACGCAAGTATCGTGGAAGGCATCCTGCAAGTGACACCCGACATTGAGGAGGAGATTGCTGCCGCAGATTGCGATAAAACGGTTTCTATGGATGCGTTCAAAACCATGTTTGCCCGATGGCTCGACTGATAGAATTCAGCGTCCGCTCGACCAAGCAGTTGCAGAAGATTCTGTCCTTTTATGACGAGCGTAACGGTAGCGATGCCTACAGTCGTCGTCTGATGCAAAGTTTGATGGACGATTTGCAACTTATGGCTAAAATGCCATTGGCAAGTAGTCCATCCACACGCCCTGACGTGCGTTTCTTTTATTTGATGGGGTTCACTATCATTTTCCGATATAACACGCAAAAACTTACGGTATTAAGCATTCGCTCGTCACGGCGCAAGCCGTTGAAGGTTTATCGAAAAAGCAGTTTGTAGTTTGAAAAAATGATGTTTGACACTATTGTGCCACAAGCTGATACTCCAACTCATCGATAAAACCCTCCGAGGTCTTAATCCAATCCTTTCGCCTGCCGCAAACCTCAAATCCTTGACTGAGAAACAGTTTCTGGCTTTCCGTATTGGTCTCGTCCACGGAGCAATACACTTGATGAAGTAGCAAATCGTTGAAAAGATAAGTGATGCACAACTCCAATGCGGCTTTGGCATAACCGTGTTGGCGAAAAGTTTTATCGATAAGGATGCCTAACCCGGCGCGGCTGTTGATGGGGTCGTAGTCGAAGATGTCGATGCAGCCGATGGTTTGTCCGCTTTCGGTCAGGTCAATCATCAGGCGGAGTTGTTTTTGCTTCGGCAAGTCGTTGTCGCTCAGGAGGAATTGCTCAATTTGGAAGCGCGAATAAGGCGTATGCGTCCCACTCACCCGCCAAATGCTGCGGTCGTTTTCCCAACGGAAAATCAGGTCGGCATCCTCTGGCTCGGCGTTGCGGAGCGTTATCGTGTCATTTTTGATGAACATATTTGTCTTAACGTGCAGGTTGGCACATAATTTGATAAGCCTCACCCGCTGAAATTTTCGACAAAAATACGCTTTTCGGCGCAATAAAGGCGGAAAAAAAGCATTAATGAGACGATAAACAATTAAAACCCAATAGAGATGAGAAAAGTGAGTATGACTTTGATGCTTGCCGGACTGTTGTTGGCGGCATCGTGCGCGAATCAACCCGAAAACGCTAATGTTAGCGAAAACCAAACTGTACAGCAAGAGCCTGCCACTGAAATAGAGCAGGTTCAGCAATCCAAAGTGCAGCGCGTGGCCTTTGTGCCCACCGAAAGCACCCCAGACTTCGTCGATGCCGCCGAGCGCAGCGTTGACGCAGTGGTCCATATTATGACGAAAGTGGTGAGGCAAAGCACTACTTACAACGACTTTTTCGGTGCTTTGCTCGGGCAATTGTATGGTTATCCGGGACAGACCCGCAACAACACTATGGTGGCTTACGGCTCAGGCGTGGTGCTGACCCCCGACGGCTACATCGTCACCAACAATCACGTCGTGGAAGGTGCTGACGAAGTGGAAGTCACCTTTAATAATAAGGTGAAGAAAACCGCTACCATCATCGGTACCGACCCGACCACCGACTTGGCTTTGATTAAGGTGGAAGCCTCTGATTTGGAGTATCTTACCTTCGGCGATTCCGACAATGTCCGCATTGGCGAATGGGTGTTGGCTGTGGGTAATCCCTTCAACTTGACTTCGACTGTCACGGCAGGCATCGTGAGTGCCAAGGCCCGCAACCTCAGCATTTTAGGTGAAGGAACATCTGTTGAGTCTTTTATTCAGACCGATGCTGCCGTCAATCCGGGCAATAGTGGAGGTGCTTTGGTGAACACTAAGGGCGAATTGGTTGGCATTAATGCTGCAATTGCTTCGCATACAGGTTCTTACGAGGGATATTCCTTCGCTATTCCGTCCAACATAGTCCGCAAGGTGGTCGATGACCTTTTGCTTTATGGCGAAACCCAGCGCGGCTATTTGGGCATCCGCTACGCCGAACTCACCGCAGAGTTGGCCGAAAAGGAAGGCTTGGAAGACATTGACGGTGTGTATGTTGCGGAAGTGATTGAGGACGGTGCTGCCAAAATTGCAGGCATGAAAAACGGCGATGTGATTACGGCCATCAACGGCAAGAAAGTGAACACGGGCACCCAACTGATGGAGAGCGTCCGCCAGTTCCGTCCGGGCGACAAAATCGACGTGGAAGTGAACCGCGACGGACATCACCATCATTATACACTGACCTTGCTTAACGAGGCTGGCAACGTGGATGTGGTGAAGAAGGGCGAGAGTTTCTTCAACTCCGACCTCGGCCTGATGCTGCAACCCGTCAACCAAAACGACATGAGCCGCCTCAACATCAAGAGCGGATTGAAAATCGTTGAAATCCGCCAAGGTCGCTTCATGGGCTCGGGCATCACGGAAGGCTTTGTCATCACGAAGGTGAACGGCAACGCCGTGAACAGTAAGACCGACTTGGAGAACGCCCTGAAAAACAACCGCTCACGCCGCACGAGCATGGAAGGCGTGTATCCTAACGGCATGGTGGTGAACTTCTACTTCAATTAATTGAAGAAAAAGTTCAAATTTTCCTGAAATCCAGAGATTTCGGTACGGTTTTTGATAATATTTTTCTTTTGGAATTGGGAGGGACGAGCCTCGCACCGTTTCTCCCAAGCCGAAAGATTATGCGAAAATCAAAACAGAGGAGAAAGGCATGATGAGAGAAAATGAAACAAAACAAAGTTAAAACAATAAAAGATTTGAAGAAATGAGACAACTGAAGATTTCAAAACAGATTACCGACCGCAACACGGGGACGTTAGACAAATACCTCTCCGACATTGCGAAGGAGTCGCTGCTGACCACCGAAGAGGAGGTCGAACTTGCGCAGCGCATCAAGGCCGGCGACCGCGCCGCTTTGGATAGACTTGTGAAGGCCAACTTACGCTTTGTCGTTTCGGTGGCCAAACAGTATCAGAACCAAGGACTTAGCCTGCAAGACCTTATCAACGAGGGCAACCTCGGCTTGGTGAAGGCCGCACAGCGTTTCGACGAGACCAGAGGCTTCAAGTTCATCTCTTACGCCGTGTGGTGGATTCGCCAGAGCATCTTGCAAGCCGTGGCTGAGCAGGCTCGCATTATCCGCTTGCCCATGAACCAAGTGGGCGCGTTGGCGAAGGTGAAGAAGGCCGTTTCGATGTTGGAGCAGAAGTTGGAACGTCGCCCCACCGTCAAGGAAATCGCCGATGCGGTGGATTTGCCCGAGGACAAGGTTGACCAACTGATGAGCCTCAACTCGCGTGCCGTGTCGACCGATGCCCCCATTGACGACCAAGACGACACCAATTTCTTGGACATTTATGTGACTGAGGATGAGGTGCAAACCGATTCGGCAGTAGAGAAGGAGTCGACCAGCAGGGCCATCCGCAGGTCACTTGACATGCTCAACGAGAAGGAGCGCACCATCATCTGCATGTATTTCGGATTAGGCTCGACGCGAGAGTATTCGTTGGAAGAGATTGCCATGAAACTCAACATTTCGCGCGAGCGCACCCGACAAATCCGCGACCGCGCCCTGAAACGCCTGAAGACGGAGCCGAATTCTCCGCTCTACCAGATGTATATGAACCAATAAAGGAAAGGCTCGAAGGAGCCTTTTCTTGATATTGGCAGAAAGAGTGTTTTTTAATGGATGGAATCGCCGTATTGGAAAAATGATTATTTTTGCTGCCAAATCATGGTTTTATGAAGCAATTGTTCAAAGGGCTCAATATGATTCGGCAGTGCGACCGCCGCTTGTTTTGGCTCCGGATATTTTATGTGGTTGTTTTGAGCCTTCTTCCTTTGTTGAATCTGTATATTCTCAAGTTTCTTGTCGATACCGTTACCAATGACACGGTGCCGGTGCTTTTCGGAATTAGGTTTGATGCTTACGTGTTGTTAGGCGTTTTTTGTCTGATTTTCCTGATTAATAGGCTCATATCTGTCTTGAATGGTGTCAATAGCGATATTATGGCAGCGCGTTTGGCGGATTATCTCAGCGGTCGAATGCAGAAGCAATCCGCAAGGCTTGATATGGCGTATTTCGACAATCCCAGTTATCACGATACTTACCATCGAGCACAGGCCGAAGGTGGTTACCGCCCTATGCAAATTATGGATGGGTTTATGGGTACGATTGGTTCGGCCATTACCATAGGTGGTATTGTGTTGATGCTTGTTTCAGCATCGCGGTGGATTATTTTGGTGATGATAGCGGCAGTGTTGCCCTCATTTGTGGTTCGGCTTGTCAAAGCGCGGAAGAAATATGCCTTTTCTCGTGAAAACACCCAAAGTGTTCGCCGTGCAAGTTACTATACTTATTTGCTGAACAGCAAAGATAGTGCTAAGGAAATGAGGACTTTCGGCCTCGCTTCCTATTTCCGTGAAAGGTTTGTCAAGGTGCGCACCAAGTATGTAAACGACTTGATTCGTATCACCCGCCGCATGGCCGTTTTTGACATGACATGTGCCATTGTGGAGATGGCGGCTTTGTTCTTTGTCACCCTTTTCCTTATCAACTGTACCTCTGACGGTTCCATTTCTGTGGGTTCGTTTGTCATGCTTTTCGAGGCTTTCAGGCGCGGACAAACACAACTTTCGAGTTTGGTGAACAGCGTTTCTGGTTTGTACGACAACAGATTGTTCATTGGTAATCTGTTTGAATTTCTGGACCTTGAGCCTTCCATTGTCAATGCGAAATCCCCATTGCCCTTCCCTGAAAAGGTGGAAAGTGTTGAATTTAGGGATATTACATTCCGATACCCAAAAATGAACCGTGATGTCATTAGTCATTACAATCTTGTTGCCCATGCTGGCGAGATTACTCGAATTGAGGGTGAGAATGGTTTTGGCAAGACGACTTTGTTGAAACTGCTGCTGCGTCTATACGACACTGACGGAGGCGAGGTTTTGATAAATGGAGTGAACGTGCGCGAATATGATTTGCAGCAACTCAGACATGGGATTGGAGCTATTTTTCAGGATTTTGTCTGTTTTTATTGCAGTGTCGAAGAGAATATTGCTTTTGGCGATGTCACTCATGTCGATCCTGAAAGGGTTCGGTATGTGGCGGGTTTGTCGGGTGCGGATTCGTTTATTTGCCGTTTGCCCAAAGGTTATGCCACACCTTTAGGGCGAATGTTTGATGATGGTGAGGAATTGAGCATGGGACAGTGGCAGCGTGTGGCCCTTGCCCGTCAGTTGTATTCCGATGCTCCCGTGCTGGTGTTTGATGAGCCAACCGCATGGATGGATGTCCCTTCGCGCGACAGGTTCTACAAGACATTGGAATCGATGAAAAACGAGGGAAAAGTAATTATCTTGATTAAGCATGTTTGATAAACATTTGTATAACAATAAATTAAAACTATGAAAAAGTACGAATTAATCCAATTGCCCTACGAGGCAAATGCCCTGGAACCCGTCATCAGCAAGGAGACTTTGGGATTCCATCATGGAAAACATTTGCAAGCCTATGTCAACAACCTTAATGGCTTGATTGAAGGCACAAAGTATGAGGAAATGCCTTTGGAAGAAATTGTGAAGACTGCCGATGGTGGCGTGTTCAACAATGCCGGACAAATCCTGAACCACAACCTCTATTTCACACAATTCCGCACCCCGAAAGCCGACAACCAGCCTACAGGCGTGATTGCCCAATGGATTGATCAACAATTTGGTTCATTTGAGGCCTTCAAGGAGGAGTTTACGAAAAAGGGTGCCACGCTGTTCGGTTCAGGCTGGGTGTGGCTCTCTGTCGATAAGGAAGGGAAACTCGTCATCACTCAGGAAACTAACGCGGGCAATCCCGTGCAAAAAGGCTTGAGGCCGCTGTTGACTTTCGATGTTTGGGAACATGCATATTACATTGATTATCAGAACCGTCGCCCAGATCATTTGAACGCTCTTTGGCAAATCATCAACTGGGATATGGTAAACGAAAGGCTGTAAGAGCGGCGCATCTAAAAGAAATCGCGGTGAGGAATGACCTTGCCGCGATTTCTTGTTTTAAGCCTTATTCCGGCCTTCTGAACCGCTCTCCCGTCTGCTCAATCACGGCTTTCTTCCACGAATCGGGATAGCCGGGCTGCTTGGGTCGGGCGGGATAACCGTAACCGTTGCGCTTGAATTGTCCGTTTTCCTCTTGCTTGACATTGCTGTCCAAATACTTCACTAACAGGTAGTTGTCCAATTCTTTCCAAGTGGCCACGGTGTTATGTCCAGCTTGGTTGGAGAAGTCGGTGAGGTAGGCGATGGCCTTTTGCGGGTCTTGCTCGTAAAGGCTCAAAGCCTGATTATCGGCATAGTTCACTTGCTCTTGATAGCCGCTTTCCAACTCGTTCTGCACGGCCTGAATGTCGCCGATGACCCTATTATAAAATAGGTATTTGAAGTGCGCCAAGTGGTTGAAGACCCAGAAGGCGGCAGTCTCACTGTAGGTCAGCATATCGCCGTTGCCCACACGGTATTCAATCGGCACTTCGGTGATGGAACAATAGAAGGGTGTGTAAACCGTTGAGTTGGTGTCATCTACGCCAAACCAAATGATGCCGCCGATGGGATTGGGTAGCCAATTTCTGCTCTGCGCGATGAAGGAGAACCCCGTCTGCACCACTTCAATGCTTCTTTCATTGAGGTAAGGCTTGCCCTCGTATTCCCAATAAAGCGGGTTGAAACGGAAGGGCGAACCGAAGGGACCACCGCCCACGTCCTTGGTTTTGTCCAATTCCGTGCCTTGGAAATGGTCGCGCTGGAATGCCATCATATCACTGAGGCTGACTTTCTGCTTCGGCTTGACATACAGCGGCATACGGTGTGTTAGGTCTTTTCCGGTGACATAGTCCCAATACTCGTCCATGCCGTCGCAAACCTTGTTGAACATCGTCCAAACGCGAAGGTCGCACACACGCGCTGCGCTGAAATCGACGGGGGCGTAAGCCGCCGAAAAATCGAAGTCCTTGTCCTTGCCGCTGAAATATCCCTTGCGACGGGCGAAGTCGATGATGTCGTGCTTATAAATCACCTCAACTTGCTCATTGTAAAGTTTTTTCCAGTCCTTGTCGGTGATGGAGGTCTTGCCGTTGCGCAAGGGGAAAGTGGTGATTCTCGCGGCATTGGCATGACCGCTAACATAGCCGTCAGGGATGCGGATGGCCACCCACACCGCGCCACGGTCGGCGTTGATGGTGTCGCCGGTCTTTGTCACTTGCGGCGTGTAGCCTTTGGGCATAATTTCCATGTACCAAACCTCGTTGGCGTCGCTGATGCTGAATGACTCGCCGTCAGAGCCGTAGCCATATTCTTCCACCAAGTCTGCCATCACTTTGATGGCTTCGCGGGCGGACTTGCTGCGTTCCAAGGCAATGAACATGAGGCTGCCGTAATCCACAATGCCCGTCGGGTCGATAAGTTCCTCGCGACCACCAAAAGTGGTCTCGCCGAGTGCCACCTGAAACTCGTTGATATAGCCCACAACTTGGTAAGTGTGAGGCGGTTGCGGCACGCTACCACGCGGTGCGTTGGTGCCACGGTCGTAGCACACGCGCATACTGCCCGCCGGCCAGTCGGCGGCAGGGGTGAAGTAGAGTTCGCCGTAGCGGATGTGCGAGTCGGCGCAATAGCTAATCATCGTGGAGCCATCCACGCTGGCGCCTTTGGTAATCAGGAAGTTGGTGCAAGCCTGCGCCGCATTGAAGGCAGCGAGCAGGGCGATGAGGAATAAAGATTTGATGGTGTTCATAATTGTTTTGTTGTAATTTGCTGAATAATTGCGGGACAAAAATAGGGAAAATAAGGCAGTTTTGTTTGTGGAAGCATTTTTTTTCGTTTCTTTGCAGTGTCCTTTTCGGAAACGAGGAGGATGACATAACAAGAAGGCGTTTGCTAACGCTTGTTTTTGGTTAGTTTTGAACCTGAGAAATTCGGACTTGTAAATCAAAAGCATGTCAGAGGTGGATGCCGCGCGGTGAAGTGTATTACTTCCCGTTAGTGTGCAGAGGTGTAAAAGCCTCATGCACACTTTTCGGGTTTAATGTTTATACCGCTTGCGTGGGTATCATTCTGTTTGTTTATTTACAAGGGTTTCTCAGGACCTAAAACTACGGACAAGCAGAGGCATAAGATACCCCGCTTTTCTTTTGTGTGGTTTGGAAATGAGGTTTAATCTGTCTGGGGTTGGGTATTTGACGGGCAAAATGGAAAAACAAACAACCAAATTACTTTAAACTGGCATATGAGCAAAAAAACTTTCGCCATCATTTCCCCTTTAGCCAATGAACAAGACAGTTTCGAGGAATTCGTTCATGCAATCCAACAAGTTCTCGATGATCTCTCAAACGGTGAGGTGTTTTTTGTTGTCGACAATGTGTCAAAAGACAATACTCTGCAACTCTGTCAACAACAAGAAAAACAAGATTCCCGTTTTCATGCCATTTACGCTCCCGAAAACCGCAATGTGGTGGATGCGTATTTGAGGGGTTACAGGGAAGCATTAAAACACAACTTTGACTATATCATAGAATTAGATGCAGGTATGAGCCATGACCCTGCGGCCATACCCCAATTCTTGCGCTGTTTGCAGGAAGGCCATAAATGCGTTTTTGGCAGTCGTTTTATCAACGGAGGCAGCATATATGACAGCAATTGGCGGCGTACGGTTCTCAGTCGAGGTGGAACCATCTTAAGCAATCTTCTCCTCGGTACTAGGATGCGGGATATGACTTCCGGCTATATGGGATTTCATGCTGACGTGGCTCGGAAATTCGTCGAATATGGATTGCTTTCAAAAGCGCATTTTTATCAAACAGAGGTCAGATACTTGCTTCGCTATCAAAAATGCATTGAGGTTCCCATTCATTACATGGCTCCATCCCCTCGTGTTTCACGAAAAGCCATCCATAATTCCATCTCCGTACTATTGCATTACTTTTTCCAACGTTTCAAAAGTAGTCCGGCTGCATTATGAAAGAATTCATCAAATACTCATTCGTTGGCGGTATTTGCACCCTTCTCGATTTTCTTATCCTCTATCTTCTCACTACGCTTGGCGGTGTACACTACTTGATTTCGTCAACAATCTCATTCGCATTGGGTGTCATTCTCAATTATCTGTTGTGCACTTTCTGGATTTTTTCCATACACCGAGTGAAAAACCATCCCACCGAATTCCTGTATTATGTTCTCATCTCATTAGTCGGACTCGGCATTAACACAATACTGATGTGGGTTTTTACAGACACATTAGGATTGTGGTTTATGCTTTCAAAACTGATTGCAGCAGGCATCACTTTGTTTTACAATTTCTTCGCACGCAAATTATTATTACACAATAAATCATGAAAAGAATTGCAATCATTGGAGCAGGTGTTTCCGGATTAACTGTCGCACAACGATTAAAAGACCTTTATCAGGTGACTGTTTTCGAAAAAGAAGCAAAACCAGGTGGACTTATTAGATGTGAACGCATCAACGGTAGCCTGTTTCATATCTGTGGCGGACATGTATTCAACTCAAAATGGCAAGAAGTTCTAGAATGGTTTTGGGACAAGTTTGACAAAGACAAGGAATTCCAACTCACAAACCGGAATTCGGTTATTTTCCTTCCAAACGGGCAAGCAATCCCATATCCTATTGAGAACTTCGCCTACCTCCTTGACGAAAACACCCAAAAGTCTTTCATCAGAGACTTAATTGGCATTGGCAACAACAAGAAATGCGATACAAAACAAAGTAGTTTTCAGGCCTTCCTTCAGCAACAATTTGGACAAACACTCTATCGTCTCTATTTTGAGCCTTACAACAAAAAAGTTTGGCATCGTGAGCTGTCAGAAATACCCATCGACTGGCTTGAGGGCAAACTGCCAATGCCATCTGTTGAGGAAATCATTTACAACAACTTCAACCGTATTGCCGAAAAGCAATTCGTGCATAGTACATTTTACTATGAACGGGAAGGAGGGTCACAACTGATTGCGGACAGGCTCTCTGAAGGTCTTGACATTCATTATAGCCAAGAAATCAAGCAGATACGATATTGCTGCAAACAATGGCAGGTTGGGAGCGAATGCTATGATGCCATCGTGTTCTGTGGCAATGTCAAAGATTTGCCCAAAATCATCAAAAACATTGACATTTCTGCATTTGATGACCCAATCAAGGAATTACAGTACCACGGAACGACTTCCGTATTTTGCGAAATTGACAAGAATCCCTATTCATGGATTTACCTTCCCGATGAAAACTATGAGGCGCATCGCATTATTTGCACAGGGAATTTTTCCCAAAGCAACAACCAAAGCAAAAGGCTTACCGCCACGGTGGAATTTACCGACGATATTTCGGAAACGGACATCAAAAGGGACCTCAACCGGATGCCACTTCACCCTGAATACATCACCCACAAATTCAATAGATTCACCTATCCTATTCAACATCCCAACACACGAGAAATGATTTCAATGCTCAAGGAAAAACTCGCTTCTGCAGGTTTCTTCATCACGGGCCGTTTTGCCGATTGGGAATACTACAATATGGATGTGGCCATGCAAGCCGCTATGCAAACCGTGAACAAGATAAACTTTAACATCAACCAATCATGAAGAAAATCTACACCTTCTGTGAAAAATACCAGATCGAGATAATCATTATGCTATTTTGCTTGCCAGCCCTAACTCACATTAGATCATTAAGTGTATTCAGAACCCCTTATTTCCTTATTGATTATTCCACTGGTTTTGGGGGCAGAAAACTGTTGGGCCAAATCTGTAGCCTTTGGTTGCCCGAATATGGGATTAGGAAACGGCACATCTTGTCTTTTTTCTATTTAGCACATTTTGTGTCCATTACTTTATTTGCCCATTTTTGCGGTATATGCCTAAGGAAAAACAAGGGTAACCAAAACTATTGGTTTCTTTTTGCAGTGTTGTTCATATACTTACTTTGCCCGTTTTCATTCAAAGGAATAACGCAAAATATCGGTATTAGCATTGACATTTTCATAATCGTTTGTGCATTAATCTTCTGCTATCTTTATGTAAACAAACGAGGAAGCGTTTTTTATTATTCAAGTACGTTTTTACTGTTGATACTGTCATGCCTTACCCACCATATCTTTTGTTGTATTTATTTTCCGTTGTATCTGTCACTTTTTATTTATGACATTTACAACCAAGGATTTGACAAGAAGAAATTTCTCATTTATGGAGGCATGACCATCTGTTTATTCATACTATTCTGCTATATTGTGTTTTTTGCGAAGATGGATGTAGATATTGAAACACTTATGAATAAACTAAGACAAAGAACAACAGCACTTGAACTAAGTGATGAAGCCGTGTATTATGAATACTATGCAAGTTTGAGTGAACATTTGCCTAAATATATAATCCCTTGTTTAAAACGCAATTTGTTCAGGTTTGTTCTCCAACCAATCGTTTTGTTTCCTCTGTTCTTTTTATTCAATTGCCATTTTTTAGTTTCCTTAAATAGCGAAAAAACAAAGAACAATAGGACATTGTACTATCTAATGGCATTATCACAATTGCTTATCATCCCAGCTTTTGTCATGGCAATTGATTATGGGCGCTGGTACTATGCGTATTTCTTCTGCTTGTTTATGCAAATCACTACTTTAACTTCTATCAAAGACAAATGTATAGATAACACTATTTGCTTAATAATCAGAATTCTTAAGCAACCTTTTGTTTCTATAATATTCATTGTAGGCATCTTATTCATTGTAACAATGGGCTATGCGAATGGTGATGTGGTGACCGCCCCTTTTGTTGAATATTTATTGGATTGTTTGTCCATCAAATAATCCCGTTCTTCCGAATTTTCAATTTGGAAGCCGAAAGTAGGGGATTTGTAATTCCCATCCGATAGTCGTAGAGGCCTGCCTATACACGTCTCTGTTTTTTTTGTGTGTCGCTACGGCATCCCTAGCGGATGTGGCCTGCCGGGTTGCGGAGTCGTGGCTGTCGTAGGTCGCGACCTACGGTTATGGGAAGTTGCGTCTTTCAGACGCGGTCCCGTTCTTCCGCATTTGCAATGCGGAAGCAGTGAGTATTAGCATTTGCAATGCGGGAAAACAACGATATGCGGCAGCCGCAGATTTGTTTAGGATTTATGTGAGATTTGTTTCCTCAGTTGTCAACCATTTAGCACAAACTCCTCAAAATTGTCTGGCGTAATCACCTTGAATGTTGCGGTGGGGTATGCCTCGGCGAAATGCTTTGGTATGACTACCTTTTTCTTGTGGCTATACTTGAATTCAAAAGCGGAAAGCTGGCCATCGAGGTCTTCCACATAGTCTATCTCCTTCTGCTCGTGGGTGCGCCAAAAATAGCGGTTGCACCACAAATGGCTGTAGCTCGTGAACTTAATCCTTTCGCTGATGGCAAAATTCTCCCACAAGGCGCCGCTGTCGGTGCGTAACTCTATAGGTGAAAAGTTGGAAATCAAGGCATTGCGGATGCCATTGTCGTAGAAGTATATTTTTCGGTTGTTTTTCAACTCGTTGCGAAGGTTGCGGCTTAAAGAGGGTAGGCGGAAGATGATATAGCATTACTCCAAAACGTCAATGTACGACTCCACGGT
>JAEEGL012711393.1_pt1 | contig 14801 bp, 22 predicted proteins | sample 9134231 | NCBI WGS metagenome assembly JAEEGL01 (sample SAMN16246548, study PRJNA631951) | gut metagenome | biome: gut microbiome; feature: rumen; material: fiber-attached | host: Bos | place: Iran: Karaj | collected 2018-10 | reverse complement strand
AAAATATTTTGTTATACTCTATGAGAAAATACACAAAATGAAACTTTTCTATTATAATAGGGATCACTCTGCTGCTGTTGTTGTTTAATAAAAATTTCATAAAGTTTATACAAAGATTTAATAAATAAATGTATGAAAGTTAAAAAATTTCTGATATAATATTTGTGTCAGCTGAGGGAAGGCGGCCGAACGGCAGCCGGACCGAGGCGACACAAATAAATTATGGCGGCGGCCTTACGCAGAGAGGTATATATAATGACATACGAAGAATACAGAACAAGCGCGCAGAAAGCAGTGAATGATTTACCGATATTTTTTGCGTTCAGCATGGAACAATTCCGTGAACAGTGTAAAAAAAGAAACATTCCGCTTGACGGATCGGTCAAAGTTGTAGCCTTAAACGGCGGTGGATTTTGCAAAAAATCTGATTATCCCATGATAAAAGCGTTCTTATCAGATGATCCCTTGCACGAGTTAATGAAAGATTACAATTTCGCGTTTGAGGCGTTTTATTATGAAATGGGAAATCATGAGTACCACATAAACACATATCAAGGTGATTGGGATGTGTGCTCCTGCTTTGGTAATCCCGAGTGGGGCGGCGAAGAAATGACGGGAGAAACATATCTTGCTGATATGGGGTATCCGGCCGAAACAATAAACGCCTATAAAGACGCAAGAAAAAAATTTATGAATGATGCAATAAATAATGATTGGTTTTAAAAAGGAAGGTAAAAAAATGGGCGATTATAAGGTGATCGGCAAAAGGTATGATCTTTTCGGGAAGCTTGTAAAAATAACAATTAAGGAGCGTTTGACGCTCGAGGAAGCAAACAATCTGTGCGATGATATCGGGATTTATTGGTGCGATAAAAAAGGCTTATGCTATTACATTGATATAGAATAGTCGAAACGGCCGCGAGGCCGTCGGGCGTGGGTGGCCTCCCGCCCCTTGAAGATGACAGGCCGGAAAGGTATAAAAAAATGAAAACTTATTCACTCGAATGGACGCACAAAGGCAAAAAGCAAGCGTGGAGCTATCACGCCGACGATGACGCCGAGGTGATCCGACTATTAAAAACGATGATTATTATGTCTAAGGATGGCGTGCTACCAACAATCGACTTTTCCTGCGCAAGCGCTCGCCGTCAATGGGAAGATGGCACACGCGAAACAATTATAAGCGTGGTTTTTGAAAATTCCGACATATACGCTTTTACAGCGGTTTATAATTTTAGGACGTTTAATTTTGAATATGTAAGCGAAACGCTGCCCGCCTGACGCGGGCAGCGTGAAAAAGAGGTATAATTATGTTTCAAACAGTAATTGAAGAGGTCGCCACAAAGGCGATCAGGGATTGGGACGGCTTTTGGACGGAGTACGCGCTTTACTACGATCCGGACAAAAAACTGTACTTTTGCGTGTATGGCGATACGGACTTGTATTCACCATATGACAGCGATCATGACATGGAATTTGGTGACGATCGAGAAGCCGCGTTCCTGTGGTTTGAAGGTTATGGAGAGGATGACAGCTGGATATGAAAAAATCAGTAAACACAATGTCAGTCAATGAGCTGCGGCGGCTGCAACACATTATTTACGGCTGCCTTGATTACATCGATACGCTGTTTTGCTATGACGAGGACGCAAAAACATATACGTTTATGTCAGGACTCACGATGCCTGACTATCTTGATCAAAAGATCAGAAGATTGTATTATCTGCTTAATAATGTGTCATTAGACATTCAAAATCTTATTGAAAAGAGAGGTAAAGAAAAATGAAACCAGTAGACTATAAAACAAAATATCTACGCCTTGTTAAATGTATCGTATTGAATCAAAGCATAGAAGAAATAAATTATGCTCGAGCATTGGCGAACAGCTCTACATTGAAAGACCATGAAATAGGATTGACGGCGGGCAGAATGCAGGCGTTTTCTGAGCTGCTTGACGAAATAAAGGTACTTAAATATAGCGATGAAATTGACGATTGAAGAAAAAGAAATAATAAAGTTCTGTTTGGCGTTTACTTATACCGCTATAAACGATTCTCACTATCAATATACGGGTGTTCCGGATTTGGATAAAATGCAAGAGCTTTATTCAAAAATTCGCGGAACACTTATGCACGACTATAAAAATATAGCAAAGAAAAAATCCTCTGATTTTTATCCAAACGCAGACGAGGACGGAATGGTAAATGTGTCGGATTATCCGTATACGAAATATTGAGGCAATGCGATGAAAAAAATTAAATTAAAAGCAAATAAGTGGCATTTTCGTAAACAAAAAATGAAAGTTGATATACCGTCAAATGCTATGGTATGTGTACAACCAGACATGGAAAACGAAGAAAATTATAAAACATTTATAATATCAAATATAACATGCGTCAAGCGTGGAAAAGACGAACTTATCTTTAAGGCTAAAAAGAAACCGTATATTGACATAAACGTTATGCTTTATTTTTTGAGGTTTAAATGAGGTAAGAAATGAACAAAAAGGAAATTGAAAAGATCAGAGCGTCATATAAGTTTGCGCAGCGCAAAGCAAAAGCTTTAAATAACGAATGGTATTCCCTACGCTCGATATTGGGCAATGACAAAATGATATTCAAGCTCCTGATCGGCGGCCGCGAAGCAGGGAAGAGCTACGCCGTGATGGATTTCTTTCTCAATCAGTGGAAAAATAAAGGAAAGCCTTTTACTTGGCTGCGTTTGAATAACGAATCAACACAAAAGATGCTTGCCAACAAGGCCGAAAAGCTTGTCGATCCCGATCTGCGGCGAAAGTACGATCTTGATCTGACGGTCAACGGCATGCAGGTCTTTGATCACGGCAAACCGATGTGCCGTGTGCTTGCGCTGTCAACCTTCTACAATGACAAGGGCGTGGCCCTGTTTGATGCTGAATTCGATTTAGGTTATAACGTGATGGTTGATGAGCTTGTTCAGGAAAAGTCGCAAAAAACTCTCTTTGATATTAATTACGCGCTGGTCAACGAGCTGGAAAACCTTGTCAGATCTACGAAGGAAAAAATGAACATCTTTTTTGTGTTCAACTATTTGACGGAAGCCGCTGATGTTCTTTGCATGTTTGGTTTTATTCCAGAGCAATTCGGGCGTTATTACGTTCACAAAAAGCGCGCGGTCATTGACTATATCCCGCCGTCAGAAAAGTATCTTGCCCGCCGTCAGGGAACGGTCGCACAGCTGCTGATGCCCAACGCGTCAACATTCACAAATCAGGTCGGCATCGACAAGTCGCTGATCTGCAAAAACAGGCTGCGCAGGCCGACATACGTTATAAAGTTCAGCAAGAATAAAGAAGATTGGTTTACAGTGTGGGATTCGTTTGTAGTTAAACGGTACAAGGGAGAAAAGACACAAGTCATTTCAATGCGTCCTTATCTTGATGAGATCTTCACAACAGAGCTGCGCGACAGCGTGATCGCAAACTATGACAACCGGTTCTTTCTCTATCGTGATCTGTTTACACAAAATACGTTCAAGCATCAGCTTGAACTGTTAAAACCGAGGAAATAAATGTGGACGAGATATAAAATCAGACATGTGACAGATCCCGCAGAGATGCAAGGCCTTCTTGACTATGCGAAAAAATGGTACTATATAATCTTTGGCGAGCCTGAAATACCCTTGATGCGATATGCCTTTATCGAAAATACAGATGTGTATCTGCGCATAACGATGAAAAAGGATTTGGAAGCCTGCACGTGGGTTTTCCGTAAGGACATGCAGCAGGGCAGGGAACAGGTAATAACAGGCCTTGACGCATACACAGAGCTGTGCCGCGAGTTTAGAAATACGGCGGGGTATAAGATACCCGAACGCAAGGGCGATTACGGATCAGCAAAGGCTATTCTTACAAAAAAGAAAAGCATTGAAAACAAGCGCATAAACGGTTGTTATTCATACGATGTCAACAGCGCGTACGGCATGGCAATGTCAATGGAAATGCCCGACACGCGTGAGATCGCAGGGATGAATCGCGAAGTGCAGGAAGGCGAATTGGGGTTTATCAACATAGAGCGCACAACCATGAAAGGCTTCTATCAGGCTGAAGGACAGGCCTTACAGATGGTTGCCGCGGGCGAAGGCAGGGCAACATATATTTTCAAGGCAATTCCTTCACCGTTCACATCCTTTGCCAAAAGATGGTACGAACGTAAGATAACCGCACAGACGCCGTTTGAAAAGGCGAAGGCGAAAGAAATGATGAATTATGCCGTTGGATATTTGCAGCGTAAAAACCCGTTTCTGCGCGCTGCGGTTATTGAACATGCCAACAGATATATCAACAGGTATGTGGATAACTCTGTAATCTATATGAACACGGACAACGTGGTATGCACGCGGGAAAGACCGGACATCCCAGTGGGCGCAGGCATGGGGCAATTCAAGCTCGATCACGTTGGATCGTTTGCTTCGCGGGATTTCAATTACCAGTGGAACAATGAGGTGCCAACGTATCGCGGCGTGCCTAAATCATGGTTTCCCATAGGATGGGATATCCTGAAAGACGATGTTCCACCGTCAGGAAACGAGTGGGAGCTTGACAAAATCAAATTAACATTGTATAATAATAAGGAGCTACAAAATGACAAACGTAATAACGAGGATAATTGACAGCAGAAACTTCAGAAACATGAGCGCGGACGCGCGGCTGCTATTTTACGATCTGTACTACAGAGCAGGCGAGGACAGAAAGTTTTCATATCAAAACGTGGACGCGATCATCGACATGACGAACAGCTCACGTGCTGCATTCAACGAGCTGTACGATAATCGCTTTATGACATTAAACATCGATGGATCATATAGCATCAATCGCTATTTCGGGATGTGGGATGTCATCAAGGACGCAGGAACAACCGAGGTAAAAAAGGCCTTCCCGCCAACCGTGGAAGATGTAGCTGAATACTGCAAGAAAAAATCCTGCATGGCGGCAACAACGCGCTATGAGTACGCCGAACGCTTTGTCGATTATTACACGGCGAACGGATGGAAGCTGTCAAACGGCAGGCCGATGAAGAACTGGGAATCGGTCATGAATCAATGGCTAATGCGTGATGACAAATACACAACAGACGAAGCCGCCGACTATGCCGTAAGAGAATTCAAAAACAAAGCAAAAGAAATACAGGAGAAATTTGAAAAATGAAAAACCAATGGAGAATGCCAAAAGGCTACAAGAACATGGACGCGGACACTCTTGCCCGCGAGATCCTGAAGAACAGAAGCAACCGCGAAATGATCGAAAGCGCATATGTTTCCAACCCGCGCGAAGGTATCAGATACGAAACCTACGCGGATGTACAAAAGCAACTCGCCAAGGATATTTCCGATTATAAGAATTTTAAAGAGAAGCACGGACAGAACGCAGATAATCTTGAAGTGGTAAAATCTATTCAGAGAAGCAACATCATGAAAAGCCAAGGCGAGCGCGGCGGTGAAAACATCCTAAAGGGATATGAACGATATTACAAGCAGGAATGGGCGGCAGCTCACGGATATACTTATAATCCCGAAACAGGCCGCACGAAGGATCGGCAAGGGCATTTTGTGTATAATTACGGTTGGGATGTTGTCAAGGAACATTATAAAATCAACACCGACACAATGGAGTACAAGAAAGAAACAAAGCAATATACCTTCAAAGGACGGGGCAACAAAGAATATTTCTTAAACACATCTGCTACAACATTCTATGATCCCGAAAGGTTTGCTATCACGCAAACGCCACAAAACGAAATGGAAGAGGACGAAAGCCGCCGCCAAAGCAGCTTTCAGACAGCATTTATAAAATCGCTTTGGGATCAATACGAAAAGCGTATAAACGCGCCGCATCGCAAAAAACTACGCGCAGAAAGATTAGCGAAAAAATTTTAAAATAGTCTTGACAATTCGTTAATATTGTGATATAATAATAATAGGCCTGTGGTCTTGTCATATATCCTGTATAATTCCTGTTCGGCAGTGATGCCGAAGAGGTAGCCGACAGGGAGCGTGTATCTACAGCGCGGTACAGCATGGCAGGATACCCTGAAAGCCTAAAACTGAAAGAGAGATATAATAATGGCAGGCGAAGAAAAGACACAGGATCAGAACAATGATCCGCAGTTCAGCGCGCAGGATTACATTGACAACCTGAACGCTCTGAAAGAAAATATGGTAAGCCGCGATGAATACAATAAAATTCTCGCGGACAACAAGAAGCTTGTAAACGCGCTTTCAAATGGCGGCGGTTACAGTAGGGAAGAGAAGAAGCAGCCTGTCGATCTTGACGAGCTGCGCAGACAGCTTTTCTCTCCCCAAACACAACATAAAACCGATCTTGAGTATTTCACTCAGGTAATGCAACTACGAGATGCCGTTATCGAACGCGGGGGGCAAGATCCCTTCCTTCCTTTCAACCGCGATTATATCCCAACGCAACAGGACATAGACGATGCAAATCGAATCGCGGATAACATCAAGGAATGTATCGAATACGCAGAAGGCGATCCTCGCGTATTCACCGTTGCGTTGCAGAAGAAGTGCAATTACACAGGGCGGAGAAAATAAAAAAGAAAGGCAAAAATCATGGCAAAACTCATCTCTGAAAAGGGATTTCAGCTTCTTGAATCGCAGATGCCGAAGCAGGCCGACAGCACAGCAACAGCCGTTGCAACGCTCAAAGACGATTTCAACGCTCTGCTTAAGAAGCTGCAGGACGCAGGCCTGATGGCTAAAAGTTAATCATGGGACTTTTTTTAGGCTCGCTTAATCAGAACGAAATTTACAGATCGATCTATAACCTTATAATCGGTCAGCAAATTTTCGTCAAAAACATTTCATCGCCGTTTTCTTCGCTCGTTGACAGGGCAAGAATAGACGGATCGCTGTACGGCGATACATATCTCAAGTACAGCACAAACGCGCTCGAAACATATGAATTCGAGCCTGACAGTAGCAATCAGCTGAATCTGCTTGCTGTCCATCGTGCGCCTGATCCCAAATGTCAGGCAATCACGTTGGATAAATTCCGCTGGATTCCCGTTACCATCGATTCGTATTTTTCAAAGCGAGGATGGCAGGATCAGAATACCTTCGCACAGTTCAATTCGGTCCTGCTTCAGTGGCTGAGCGATACGAAGCGCATCTATGATGCAACCACCTACAATGTGTTTGTGGGAACAGAGGAAACAAGCACCGGATCGCAGCAGCAGACTGTTGATCTTGGCAGTACCGTCATCGAAGCTGCGGCCACCACCGTTGATCAGGAAGCATACTATCGCCTGATCGCTGAAACGATCGCGCAGAAGCTTCAGGACATCATGATCAACATGCGCGATGTCGGCACAGGCTATAATGACTACGGTTTCTACCGCGCCATCGACACCAACGATCTTGAAATCGTTTGGAACGCCGATTGGGTCAATCTGATCCGCAAAGTGGGTCTGCCTACAATCTTCCACAAGGACGGCCTTCTCGAAATCAAAGACGAGAACATCCTTCCCGCAAAGTATTTCGGATCTGTCAACTCTTCCGCGACAACGGCTACCACAGGCATACGTGCGCTTGAGGAACAGAGAATAGGCAGCGATCACTATTGGGCAGGCGAAGAGATCGCGTCAGGCACGTCCGTTCCCGCGGGGAAATCCTACGCGCAGACGGCAGCCGTACTCACTGCGGGATCTGTTATATGTAAGATCATGCACAAGGACGATATTCCTTACATGTCTGCATATGAAACGGAAACCACATTCATCAACGGGAAAAACCTGTCTGAAAATCATTACCTGCATTTCGGTCACAACACTCTTGAACATCTGTTCGAGTACCCGCTTGTAACCGTCAAGTGCGCTATGACTAATTCATAACCACCAACCATTTTCCCATTTTATCTCAAGGGGCATACTGTATCACCGCGGTATGCCCCGCATTTAAAAAGGTGACATTATGTCTAAAATATACGTTTTAAATTACAACAATTACGGCAACAGACTTGTTAAAAGGGAAAGCTCGCTTGCAAACTATCTGGCGGCCGATCCGGACTACAGAGTATACAGCGACATTAACTTTTATCGTGGCGATGGCGTGAACACCACGCAGACCGTCAACTTTCCCGTTGGATCAACGGAAAAGGACGGCGATTATCTCATAGTAACCAATACCGTCAACAATGTCGAAAGCATTGTTTCAAGATGGTTTATAATAGAATGCAATTATAACCGAAAGCAGCAGCTCATCTTCACACTTCGGCGCGATCTGATTGTTGATTTTATAACGGATATAAAAGATCAACCGTTCTTTGCGGAAAAAGGCGTGCTGCCGTGGGCGACAGGCCTGCGTTCGATTATATGTCAGCCTGAATTTGGCATGATGTTTAATCAGGTGCTGACGAAAAAAACAAACATTGTTTCAGGAACGGCAAACGGAATATATGGCTATATCGATAGGTCATATTCAGGAAACGCAATTGCAAAAGATGTTAATACGGTTTATGTTTCGTCTTTAGACGAGCTGGGCATCGCCGATCTTATTAACAAACCGCTTATTCAGCGAAATACATCAGAAGATCCGTTATTCTTTTGGACTATAGATTTTACAACCTCTCAAAACACTTTATCAAGCGGGATAGAGCATGAGGAACAGGTAGGCATAAGTACATCGACATCTATCAGAGATGCTGATCTTACTAACATATACAGTAATTTTGGCTGCAATGACACAAAAGCGAATGTTTCCGCACATGCGCATACGGCTGTAAACAGTATTGCTTATCAGATATACAACGATGCCATAACGCAGAAGGAATTTTTGGATTACAACGCGATTGCACCGTATATCAATCGACATATTATGATAGGAAATGATCTGTATAAGCTTACGGACACGGTTGGAACGTATAAATTTTACAGCTATCAAATGTCGGCAGGCACGTTCAGCGCGTTAATCGGCGCGGCACAATCAAACGGCATTACTTATAAAGGCGATAGGCTGCCTGTGTCAGGAACAGGACTGTCATTGGATATTGGAAGTGGAGCATGCTATTATAAAATACAAGGCAGGACACACACGCTTGCTCTGACAGCCGCGGCGGCAACGGATAGCTTTACTCTGCAATCTGTTTCCGCAAGAACACATTGCGGTAAGCCTTACGATATATTCTATATGGATTGGAGTACAACCGCGCAGCAGATCGCGTCAACGATTTCTTCAAGGTTGTTTTCGAGCGGTGCGCTGTTTGATATTCAGCGGTTGCCATACAGAGCAACAAACGCCATAAAAGGGACAAGTCAGATAATCACTCTCGACAGCTCACACAGCGCAACACTATATTGGCTTAATATAGACGAGATGAGCTTAACATCAACATCAACAGAAACCGAATGGGGAACAGATGCATACAGCAGCACTATTAACGCAAAAATAGGCGCATGCTGTGATATGTTAAGAATAGTATCGCCAAATAGAGCTAATTCGTGGGATATGAATCCAGCACAAAATGGCGGCGTTGCGGGATGGTATATAAGGTGTACTTTTAAACCATTCCAACCGTATATACATATAAGGCCGTATTTTAATGGTTTGTATAACGGATCGGGAACAAACGATGTGGTTTATAGCAATGATCCGCGTGGTCTGATATGCGGCGGTTCGTTTTCTATGCCGCTTGTCACAGATAAATGGGCAAATTACCAAATCAATAATTCTGCTTATTATAACTCTTTTGATAGAGATATAGAGAATCTTTCGACTGTTCAGGATATACAGAGAACAATGGAAAAGTGGCAGATCGCAGCGGGGACAGTTTCGGCTGCAACGGTTGGAGCTATAGCGGGGTCAAACATGGCAGGCATGGGCGGCGGCATAGCCGGCGGTATAGCCGCAGGCACCGGATCACTTATAGCGGGGATAGCTGATTACGAAATGAACGAAAAGCTGCGCAATGAAGCTTTAGATTACAAGCGTGATCAATTTGGATTCAACAGCCGAAATTTAATTGCTGCCCCAAAGGCTATAGCTCGCACAGATGCGTTCGATATTGATTGGAACGGATTTCCATATGTCGAATATTATACGGCAACGGCCGCAGAAAAAGAAATGCTAAAGCGTAAGCTGAAATTTAACGGAATGACGCTTAACGTATTATCAGATCCTGCGGGCAGCACTTATGTGGTAGGAGGCCTGAAAACGCTATTAAATAACGCAAACGGTTCAAGCGTAAGCGAATATGTCAAGGGTAAGCTGATAAGATTCGGCGGCAAGGATGACACGCATGTCTTTAATGAGATATGCAATGAGCTGTATAAAGGAATTTATTGGCAAGGGGGAACATTAACGTAATGTCAATACAGGGAAGCTTCAATAGCATGCTTTCATCGCTTGTCTATGCGACATCGGCCATAAGACAGGCGAAGGCACAGGAGCGAATGGCTGCTACGCAGGAAGCGGAAACAGAGCAGGGCGCGGCACGCCTAAAGCTACAGCAGGAGAAATTTGAGCTTGAAAAAGAAAAACAAGGCGTGCTTAATAAAGAGCGAGAAGCTCGCGCAGGGAAGATAGAAGCAGAAGGCAGCCTGATAAAAGCACAGGCATCAAAAAAACGCGCAGAAGCAAGCAGAATGCGCTATGAAACGCGCAAGGCAAAAAAAGCTGACGAACAGATCGCGGCAGGGCAGCAGCAGAAAAGCGAAGCAATAGCCGCATCACAGGGCGCGTATGACGGCAGAAGCGAAGAGGTAGCAAACAGCCGCGATGCTGTGCCGAATCTTGAAAAGGCAATGAAGGGAGAAATAAACAATGGCTGAACCGACAATTATCGATAGAGAAACACTCGCGTATTTCTTCCAGAATGCGATTATAGGAAAGAAGTGGGGAGCTAAAGGGCCGTTTCTCAACGAATCGATATTGCGCGCTATGCGCATCATAGACGAGCAGGACGCGGTCAACTCGTTTATATGGGCGAATCTTCCCGAAGGCCTTAACGCAAACCTGATCGAGCGTATTCTCTATTACAGGGGCAGCGGCATGTTCTTCTACATGAGGGAAAACAACCGATTCTATTTCCTGCCTTATGTCGGCTCACAGGTTGATGTTTACGGCAGGTATTTACAGGCTTCGGCCATCCCCTTTAACGGCACAGCCGCGGGAAAGGATGAACAGCCTTGGATAGACGGTAAGTTTTGGAATGTTGAATATGACATCGCGCTGCCCGAAGATCTGACGGTAGACAGGCTGTATAACTCATGTGTACTGCTGAATGATTACAGCAGACAGATGTCACAAAAAGTGCTGCCGCGCTATTCGCTGCAAGAACCTTTACTTAACGTGATGTCAGAGATTATCCCCTTCCTGCGCACTACGTTGATCTCTGGATGCGGAATTAAGGGGATAAGGGTAAACAATCAGGATGAATCCGAAAGCGTCAGAGCGGCCTCAAATTCGATTTTAAAGGCAGCTATGCTCGGCGATCCGTGGATTCCGGTTGATAGCACAGTGGGCATCGAGCAGTTCACGGAGGCGCAGATCGGCGGCAAGGTAGAGGATTATCTCGTCAGCCTGCAATCCCTTGATAACCTTCGCCTTTCAATGCATGGCCTTGAAAACGGCGGGATCTTCCAAAAGAAAGCGCATATGCTTCAGACAGAGCAACAGATGAACATGGGAACGGTCGGACTTGTGCTTCAGGATAAGCTGTACCAGCGGCAGGAGTTCTGCAACATAATCAACTCCATTTGGGGTCTGGGAATGTGGTGCGATATAGCCGAAACAAGCGCAGAGTATGACGCAGACATGGACGGCCTGCTTGCAGACGAAAACGCCGCTAATAAACAGGTGGCGGCCGATGATTCGGCGGGGGTACAGAACGATGTGGTGTGACAGCTATTACGGCAATTTCAGAACACGCACATTCGCGAATATATTTCCCACAGTAAGCGATTTTACAACGTGGTATTCAACGTGTGGCGTGCCTGATGTGCTTCTGACAGGCGAAGACTATACAAAATACAGCATCAACTCAATATACTTCCTGTTGATTAGCTATTATGCCAATTCGCATATTAAATCGTCAGACGAGAACAGATTCAAGCTTCAACTCATGGCGATTATATACGAAGCAGGGCCTGTATGGCAGCGGGAAATGTATCTCAACGAAAAGATGCTGAAGCTTGCTGACGAAGATGTGATGCGCGGGGCGCGGGCGATATATAACCACGCCATGCATCCCGACACATCCCCGTCAACGGCACAGCTTGAAGAGTTGACCTACATTGACGATCAGAACACCACAAACTGGAAAAAAGAGAAGGTAAGAGGATATGCGGAAGCGCGTGATTTCCTCGATCCAAATATTTGCAGCAGATTCATGGCGAAATTTAAAAAGCTATTCCTGACGGTACTATACCCCGACAGGCCGCTGCTTTACGAAACAGAGGAGGATAATTCATGAGTGACAACGATTGGCTTAAATACAACGCAAGCGAGTACACGGTAAACGGTAAGACTTACCGCAACCTTGAAGCGCAGGTATTGAAGAATAAAGAGGACATCGAAGATATGGATATATCAGACCTTGAGGACGCTATAGAAGCTCTTCAGGGAGATGTCGAGCAGCTTCAGATAGATGTCGATGGGAAACAGGATGAGCTGATAGCGGGCAGCAATATCACGATAATAGACAACGTCATCAGCGCGACAGATACCACATATGAAGCGGGTACAGGAATCGAGATAGAAGACGGTGTCATTAGCGCAACAGGTGGCGGTTCTGGCGGTGTGTTCTTTGCGACAAAAGATACCACCACGTTTTCCGAAGTGCAAACAGCATTAGCAAACGGATTATACGTTGTAGTCGTAGCGGGCGGTTGGATTGTCGGAGTGTTGTCGGAAATAATCGAAATAGGTGGCACACTCACTAATTACAGATTCGTATCGACTTTGTCCGGCACTGAAGTATCACAATTTCAAATCTATGACTTGAATGCTAATGATGTATGGACAACTTACCAATCAACTCCCATGCTCAGAAGCGACTGGGGAAAGGAAACCGTGGTGCTTCTATCAACCGGATGGGTAACTGGCGGCGGCGGGACACTTATATCGCAGACGGTAAACGTGACGGGGAATCCTATCATGAACTCACAGAGAACAGTATGGGTATCTCCCCTCAATACTCAAGGTTCAACAGAAGATTATGCAAAGTATCAAATCATATGCACAGCACAGGGAACGGGTACGTTGACATTTACATCGTATCAAACGGAAATCCCGGCAAATAATATCTCTGTCAACGTGGTATGGAAGAGGTATTGAGATGATTATTAACGATGTTAATTCGTTGATGAGGTGGAAGACAAGCGATATTCTGTATAGTTTGCCAAACACATTTGTAAGTACGGGAAGCAATAAAATTGATACGGGTGTAGTGTATGAAGCGTATAAAAAATATACATTAACTTGCACTTTCTCTGTATCACAATGGTCATCAGCAATACAATGTATATTTGGAAACACGGGTGGTACTAATGTACCTAATTACTCAACATTGCGTACACAATATTATGCAGGCAGTCAATACACTTGGGGAAGTGGATTGGGTTGGAGTGATGGCGGCAATTTCGCATCTCCAAATCAAATATGCAAAATCCTATATACAATTGATTTTTCAAGCGGCTCATCAGGAAGCAGATACACAAAAGCATATAATACTGTAAGTACGTTGACAAAGACATCATCAGGTACATCTGACTATATAACAGGGTATTCTTTTGAACTTGGGCAGTTGGGAGCAGGCGGCACAAACAATGTTGGATTCAACGGCTCTATTTATGAATTTACAATCTATAACCGCATCTTAACGAGTGCAGAAATTGACGCTTATTTCACATGACCCCCCTTATACTCATAGCAACAATCTTTTACAGTATTGTTATTATCGTTTTGGAATATTTTTCAAGGAGAAAGAAATGACACTTAAAGAATGTTACGGGCTGCTTCGGGAAGCGAGCTTTAATTGCGCGCAGGCCTGCGGCATACTCGCCAATATCGAAGCGGAGAGCGCGTGTAACGAAAACGCTCTTGGCGATCTGAAGGACGGCAAATACACATCATACGGCCTGTGCCAATGGCATGGTGTCCGGTGGGAACGCCTTCAGGCTTACGCAGGGATGGTTACATCGATCCCGCCTGTTGCTCAAATCAATTGGATAAAAATTGAAATGCAGAAATACTATCCTAAAACATTTAAGCTTCTGAACGCCACGCCTGACGATAAGGACGGAGCTGCAAAGCTTGCTTACTATTTCTGCTATAATTATGAAGTGCCTTCCAAAAGGCAAGAGAAAAGCGAAAAACGAGCAACACGCGCAGCAGAGCTTTTCGATGTGTTTCATAAAGCTCCAATATCGCTTGATCAGATTCTTGATCAGGCACTCAATAAGATAATCGAAGCGGAGGAAATTTTAAGATCATGGAAGAAGTAGTAAACATCATCACTATCTTTATCCAAAATTGTGGCTTTCCCATTTTCGCTTGCATCATGATGTTTGTACAAAACAGCAAAATGAAGGCATCACTTGATGAGAACACGAAAGCGATCAATGAGCTAAACCTTTCATTGAGAGAGGGGAAACTAATCAGCTGATCCGCGTAAGCGCGATCTATATATATCTCTCGCCAGCCGCGTCTTTCTAATTTGGCGCGGCTCTTTTTCTGTTGGCGAGCGGAGCGAGGAATGCGCAAGGAGTATATGTGAACGGTTCCCCCCCCCTCTCCGCCTATTATATTTT
>JAEEGL012423226.1_pt1 | contig 14801 bp, 15 predicted proteins | sample 9134231 | NCBI WGS metagenome assembly JAEEGL01 (sample SAMN16246548, study PRJNA631951) | gut metagenome | biome: gut microbiome; feature: rumen; material: fiber-attached | host: Bos | place: Iran: Karaj | collected 2018-10 | reverse complement strand
TATTTCGAGCTCATATCGTGTTACCGATAATAACTGATACATTTTTTATTTTTTCTCCTTTCGGGCTGCCTCCCCAAGTGGGTTGAGGTCTTCTGCCCTTATTTTTTCTAAAAGAAAAGAGCAGCTGCCTATAAGACAACTGCTCTACTTCTTGTGTATGATTGTATTATACCACTTTTATTAGGTAGCGTCAAGGTGTGGGCAAGAAGAGAACAGCCTTCCAAACAGGAGGCTGTTCTCTTCGACTATTCTTCGTTGACCGTCCGCGTTTGCGCCGGGGATTCTTCTTCTCCAACACTTCCGTGTTCCGAAACTTTCATGATTTTCAAAATGCTTTTGAGATCTGTCGGCAAAGGTTCTGTCGGGTAATCATACCCGTTTAGCTCGCCTATACTACCCGCCGGATAATTGGCTATCTTTTTTGCCGTGTTCTTATATCCGAAGCGAATGCCGCTTTTGGGCGTATGAAAAACGGGATCACCATAATATCGTATTGTGAGCGCTCCAACGACTTTCTCGCCGTCCTCAATGAATACGCTTGATTCCGCCTGTATCCCAAACGGACCGTAATCTTCAATTTTGCAATGTTTGAAACTCGGAAGCTTTCTGAGTAAGTTTGCAATGCGAGTCGCCAGTTCGTAGGTATACTCACAGCCTTCGGTGACATCTGACATTAAGGCGTTGATATCATCCGGAGTAAACCCTGTGTCCTGATAGGCCGCAAGTGTCCTCAGGATGTCTTCCAAATTGTGTTCAGTGCGTTGAGATACAGAAACGTTACTGTTTTCGTTTTGTATGATATTTAACATAGTGTATTTTTTTCTCCTTTCTTTCTACGGCGTTAGCAGTTCAAAAGCTCTACGCCGCCAACGCATAAACTCCTCTGGAGGTTGGAGTGAAATACCGAGCGTCTCGCAAGGTCTGCCTCACCTTTTCCTGCCAATGAGGGTTTTTCTGCGTCTTCTTGTGCCCGTCCACCTTAGAGTAGATTTCCTCCAAAGACGCATCTTTGCCAAGCTCCTTCAGAACTTCTATCAGGAGGTCTCGCCATGTGCAGCACATCATATCGCGCATATCACACGCCCTTTGCGTAGTGAAGAGTACGGGTATTTGCAGCCCGTTTTCCCTTTTCACTATCATGAGATATTCATGCACAATCGGGATGAAACTGCCGTTGTACGTTCTTCTGTCGCTCACACAGTTATGCTGTGCCTTAATGACGATTTGCTCAAGAGTTCCCGGCTTTGCTATTTCTGCCAGCATGGAGTATAGCTTGCCTTTTTTCTTGATATCGCCCATGAGCACGCACATTCTGCCGCCTTTTTCGAGAGACGTGAACTGCTTCATACAAGCGTAGTTCATCTCTCGAACAAACTCTTCCCAAGTCTGTTCTTTGGATAAGTCAGCTGATAATTGTGCGTCATTAGCTTCGTACTGGCTGCCAGCGAACTTGATGATATTCCAATACGGCGGATGCCAGAATATCATTTCCGAGCGCAGAGGAATATCACAGCTCATTATATCGAACTGTCCTCCCTCGAAGTTGCCGTTCAGGTCATAAAAATGGCCCTCAATGTTCATCTCGCGAGCAACGTCCCGCGTTGTGCCGGAACCGCTCATGAAATCCGAGATTTCTTTCGGCTTAAAAACCTTGATAAGGTCTTTAATGATTTCACCGGAGCAGTTACCTCGGTACGAGTTTTTGCCGTAGTTGCCCCTTTCAGGGTAAGATACTATTGATTGCATTTCTTTTTTCTCCTTTTTTTATTAAAAAGAAGAGCAGCTGCCTATAAGACAACTGCTCTACTTCTTGTAGTATAACTATATTATACCACAATTATTGTGGCTCGTCAAGTTCTACGCGTAGACGATACATGCCGCCACGCCGATGTTCTTGGCATTTCTCAGCATGAAAGCCGGGTAGCAGCCATCACCCCATCCGCTGCTCGATACAGCGCCGCAGGGCAAAACTCCGGCCTGCATCGACGACAACGTGAGAGCGCAGCAGGTTGCATACCACGCATTGTCGCATTCGAAGCCACAATACGGAATTTCCGTGAATTGTGTTGCATCGAATACTTTTTCTTCGTCGAACAGCCCACACTGGCCGCTATCTACGCCGATTTCAGCGTCAATATGCTCCCAGTACCTCCATGTGATGCTATCATTTTTTCTTTGAATTTCATCTGCTTTCGCAAAAATCTCGTTGCCTTTTGTCGCGTGAGCAACGAGCAGCATTTCTACTCGCCCATCTTCGTCGTACGCCACATACGCGTTGTACGCTCCGGGCTTCATGCCCTCAATAACCCCAGCACACCACGTATCTTTGGTGTAGCACGGGTCTGTGACGCGAAGCTTATCTCCGGTAAGAGTAAACTCACCTAAAGCAACGTACTTTCTGTTGTTCTTTTCCATTGTTTTTTCAGGGCGTATATTTTCCTGCCCTTGGAACAGAAAAATATACGGCCCCACTCCTTTCTGTTAGTTTAGTTTATATCAAACATTAGCGATATCCGCAGCAAATGTAAAAAGGGTTGTGTAGTGATTGCGCTCAACTAATCCTTTTCCATTCCTGCGAACAAGAATGTTAGTACACCATTCTTCCGGCCAATATCGGACATCGGGTATGCTGAAATATACCGTTTCTCCTTCCCGTGTCTTGATTATGCCGGACACTTCAAAATGCCCCACGCGATACTCAATGAGGCAAAATCCTTTTGGCAGCAGTTTCACAACTGCGTTCTTGTATTTCCGCGCGAACGAGCGAAAATCGTTTGTAATGCGAATATCGCTCTCAAACGCCCATCCGAAGTATGGGCGAAGGTTTTGCGGAATTTCACTCCTGTAGTGGTAGGTACAATCCCCTCTACAATAAAACGGAGCCAAAGCCATTCTTTATTCCCCCTTGATGTTCTTTATCTGCCTTTTGATTTCCTTAAGCTTGTCTGTCATTCCAGACTTTGCCAAAATGCGGGTATTTTGATGACAAAGCTGAAGCGCTGTGTCAATGCTCTCCCCTATCTCCTTACATACCGAAACTTTCTTACGTTTCTCCTTTTGAAGAAAGTACGTTACCGCGTTGTCCATAAGTTCATTCCAGCTACGGAACACACGAATGTCGTCCGGAATACAAGGACCGGCAATTTTTACAGAATGTGTTGAATCCTTTAGGTCAAACACCCAGCACCAAAAACCGAGTTCGAACACATTTTCGTTGAATAAGGAATCCCATAATTCGAGAAAATCAAGCTCGTTCTCAGCCGCAAAATATGATACGACGTTCTGACCTTTCCGAGAATCGGTAAAACCATTCGTTTTATCTGTGAATGCGATGACATAGCGACCGCTCGGGACCTCCACATCGAATCTGCCTTTACATTTTGGACACGCCGCATGCCAGCCGAGTTTGTCGTGATCTATCACAGACGTGAACTCATGGCCGCAGATAGGACATATATACGTAGTATCTCTGCGCTTTGGCTGTGGTTTAAGTGCCTGGCCGAGTGCCGCTGCGATTTCATTCAGCGTTTTTTTCGCTTCTTCGCAGTCTGCTACGAGTGTCCGAAATGAAGACGGAACGCCGTTTGTTCCCCTTAATCCGGCATATTGTTCCACCTCGTCATCCACATCGTAGTTTTCAGCGTACTCCTCAAACTGTTTGACAAAGTCCTGCGGCGTACCGTCGTATTCCAGATCGACACATATATCCTGCCCTGCTGTATCTGTCCAGAACTCGACATACGCATCTTTATCGTTTATCTCGTACTTGACGGATAAACGCTCTAACGTTTTTTCTATTCTTTGCATTGTATTTTCGCGGCGTGTGAGCCGCTCCTCTCCTTTCTGTCGCGCTTAAATGCGAAAATTCACAACATCCACGCCGCGCTTTGCAAGCTCGTCTGTCACGGCTGCCAACGCGTACACGTCGTCTATGGCGCGGTGTGAATTGCGGACTATGCCACCCAAGTCGAAACGTTCTATGGCGTTTGCGAGCTTATGCGGAGCTGGCGCATAAGAACGATACGCCTCAAGCATATCAGCGGCATCGTTCCTTACACTGCAGCTATTGCAGTGCTCAGCCAAGTACCGCATAAATCTTATATCAAAGGGTGCATTGTAAGCCATAAGCAATGCGCCGCCCCTCGATATCTTCATAAAACGCTCAAGAGCCTCCTCCTCTGAAACACCCTGTTCTGCGAGTATTTCGTCGGTAATGCCCGTGAGCTCGACAATTCTCTCCGGAAGTGTCGGATGCCTCCACAAGCGAATATAATTGTCCATCCTCTCGACTTCCAGCCCGTCCTCGTATCGAACTGCGGCCAGCTCGATGATCTGGCCTTTGTCTGTAAGACCCGTTGTTTCCGTGTCGAAGAAAACGATGCTTCTGTAAACGTCAAAAGCATCTTTCATGTACTCTAAACGTGTCGGTCCATTAATGAAATTCATTTTCATTTCTCCTTTGGGCTGCCACCTCAATAAGTGTGGTCTTAAGCCTTATTTTTCTCAAAAGAAAAAGAGCAGCTACCATTTCGGTAACTGCTCTACTTCTTGTTATTGCCTATATTGTACCACGATTGTTTGCCGGTGTCAAGTCGCACAGATGATTTGATGGTCTGCCATGCTTTGCACACACAGGACAACCGCTGCCACGCGTCCGATCGCGTACTTGCGCCTGCCATTCAAAAGAAAAGAGCAGCTACCATTTTGGTAACTGCTCTACTTCTTGTTATTGCCTATATTGTACCACGCTTCACAGGTAGTGTCAAGCGCGGTACAACAGAGATGGTAAATCACTTGCAAAGCTGTCCGCTAATCAACAAATTTATCTCCTGAGCAGACCAGTGTGAGGATTCCTTGATAGTTTGAACCCCAATAGTAGAGTCCGCTGTATATATCATTTGCGGTCTGTCGCTGTTGTCTACTATTATTATTCGATCTGCTATTTTGATAAGTGCGGGCAGATTTTGTAAGGAACGTATATATCGTTCCTTAATTTTTTCCACCGGTACGTCGTGGCCGCCGTGCTGCGCTCGGTATTTCACTCTATCTACGTTAATATCGCTACTGCACGTAAGAACATAAAGAGCTGTGATTTTGTAGCCCATTTTCTTCGCTCTCACAAGTAACTCGATATTACGCGATGTCGATAATACCGTCTCAAAAGTAAACGGCATACCATTCGCCAGCAGTTGTTCGCGAATATTTTCGGCAGCTTGCGCTGCTTCCAAATCGGTGCAATTTAATTGCCTCTTGATATCATCGGCATTCACATATGTGCCTACAATCGCGAACTTTTTTGTCACCGTGCTTTTGCCGGAGCCATTAGGACCTGCAAAAACAAGTATTCTCTTGCCTTTTTCGCTACTCAAGAACAACTTCTCTCCTTCCGTCCGAATAAACCTTGATAATTTTGTCCGAATCGGGATCGAGAATGGTTGTATATGGAGAAATCGGCACATCTTCCTTCTGAATGACAGCATCTACACAGGCTTTCTCAATTTCTGCTGGCGTCATCTCAAAGATATCGTTCGCAGGCAATTTGAACTCAAAAGTAAAGCCTCTATCTTGAACAAACTTTTTTGCCAAGATGTTCATTGTTGCGTTGAAAGTCAGGCCCAGCTTTTCTGCAATTATGGTCGCAGATTCTTTGACCCCTTTATCGAAACGTATAGTAGCATTTGCCATAGCTATGCCTCCTTTTATAGGCATATTATATCACCCTTTCTTTGTCCTGTCAACAATAGTACATAATTTGTATTGCAAAATATGTACTTTTGCAGACGCAGAGCAACCTAAAAAGGCCGCTCTGCGTTTTGATAAGTTGACTCAGCTGATCGCACTGAGAATCGAGGCCGCCGCCGTTTCTGCGGATGTGACGGCGGCCCCTTTCACCATGGTAAATACGCACCACAGTATAAAAATAACTGTGGCACCAAGAAGTATTTTTCTCATTTTTTTATCTCCTTTGGGCTGCCTCCCTGCACGCAGGTTGAGGTCTTATGCCATTTTTCCGCAACCCTCTTGGACCACGAAAAAAGGCCGTGTTCTATCGAACACGACCTACTTCTTGTTATTGTCTATATTGTACCACGTTTTTGGTGTGGCGTCAAGGAATTCTGCGAGCTTTCAAAAAATCATAAAAGCCGCGAAACAGCAACTTTGCCTCCACGTACCGCGTGTGGGTTGCGACGGAGGCAAAGTCGCACAATGCCGGTGCAATCCCGTATACAGTTCGTGTTGAGTGCAGTAGACAGCTTCTCCGAAAAACGGCACTGACTGTTTTCCTGCGCTCTTTAGCTGCCGTAATGCTATAGGCACCTTAGCCGGCAGCTTCGGTTGGACAATCAACCGTTCCTCTTTCAAGGATGTATATATTATACCACATTTTATTTGTTTTGTCAAGACGTAGAGTAAAAAAGAACAGTTCCCTATTGTAATTATACTGCATAAAAATTATTCATAAGTGCGTATTGATACGCTTCTTTATAATTTTTATCAAACCATGTAATGCTCATACGATCTTCATCGCGTTCACTAACGCAATAGTTATCTCGGCCAATTGAGAAATCCGCGAAAAATTCTAACGGATTATCCGTGATGCCACGAATATCCGCGAATAATGTTTTACCACCAATTTGCTTTGTACAGAAGGCATGATTTATTCTACCATATTCTCCACGGCGGATTTCTTTGACCTCCCAGCCGTCTTGTTGATATGAAAAATAATCAGCATAATATGCACAATAACCGTGCAGCATACTAAATAACGAAATGTTACCGCATAGAATATTTTTCATCTCTCCGTATCTGGTGTAAGACACTCCACATTTGCACTTATTTTCTTTCTGCACATCACGTTCTTCGTACCGTCTTTGAAAAAATCCGGTATAAACTGATGGTTTTTTTGGCATTGGAAACATGCGCAAGACATCTTTTTCTGCCATTTTTCCCTCCTTTGTTTTGTTTGTTTTACCCAAAAGATAAAAGCAAACCCTTTGAGGGATTTGTTCTCCTCAAAGGGTCTGTTTTTTTAAGTGGTCGGAAGATGGAGCGTCCACTCCACCTCCATGGGGAGGATGAGCAGATGCATCTGCGCCCACCACGGACGGTATCCCACCACCCTGTGGCATTCAAGGTAGGGGTCCGTTTTTGCGTCATACCGGATAGAGTCCGGCATGACTTCAGCGTATGCCACACAATTGTTTCTTGTGTAGCATACTTCCAAACTACCGTCACTCTCCTCGTAGGAGATGACGGTCAGATTAGTCTCCTCGACGATTTTGTCCGTCACAGGGATGTCAATTGCCGAGGAGACAATGAGCGTTGCAACTATTATCGCAACGCCAATACTCGAGAAGATAATCCATGCAAGTCCTTCATATTTGTCGGACCTGCAAATGGTATCTTCACCTCTTCTTTCATACCACCATTCAATCTCGGTGTGGAGAATGAGGTGGCCCAAACAAGCACAACCGTCGTACAGACACATCAGAAACCCCATCGCGAATATCATGAAACCGAAAAACAACGACAACATTTCATTTCTCCCTTTGGCTGCCTCCCATTACTGGTTGAGGTCTTACGCCGTTTTTTCGCAACCCTCTTGGGCCACGAAAAAAGGTCGTGCTCGAATGTTCGAACACGACCTACTTCTTGTATTGTCTATATTGTACCACTATTTTTACATGATGTCAAGAAGTTTGTATTGATATTTCTGCCACTTACACCGCAAATTTTCCCTTAAGTGTGCAAAAAAGAACAGCCTCCCTTTTTGAAGGGGAAGCTGTTCTTGCTCATGCTGAACATGCAATTGCTTGCCCCCCGTCTCTATTCACGCTATTGCACGAATAGAGTGGGGGCACTCGCTCAGCGGTTGCGGAGCCAGTGGCTATACGCCACTGCTGCCGCGACCGAGTCGTAAAGCGGGTTATGCGTCCCGCCTTCGAGCTCGGTGGCGTCCGGGCTAATCCCGTGAGCGGCGTTATAGCCGTCCACGGAATCAGCGATTTCCGGAATCGCTGAGCAGTCTACGAGGGGATAGGGCCCATCCCAATCCCCGATGATGCCCAACTTGTGGGCATCGATAAACAAGCGGGCCTCGACCGGCACCCCCATGTGCACCAGTTCTGTGGCCCCTGCCTTACGGGAGGTTCTCCATGCCATAAAAGCACGGAGCAACTCCTCGTAAGAGGAGTAATTGACCGGGATACCGGCCATTTCGGGGATCACGTTTTCAGCCACCCAGCTGTCAACGCTCTCCTCTATCGGGCAACGCCCGATAAATTTCTCTACGATGACACCATCGACTACCAAAACGGCGCCAATGGCAAAAGCTTGTCCCCAGAGACCGTTGGTCTCTGCATCAAAGGACAATACTTTCATTTCTTTCATTTCTTTCATTTTTATCTCCTTATAGCTGCCTCCTCGTGTTGAGTGAGGGCTTACGCCATCTCTTTTTGTAACTCTCTGTCAGATTGAGCTCTCTGCAAGGTAGAGAATTACAAAAAATTGTTTTTCGCAACCCTCTTGGGCTACGAAAAAAGGCCGTGCTCTAATCGAACACGGCCTACTTCTTGTTGTTATCTATAATATACCACCTTTTTTTGATGTCGTCAAGAGGTCTACAGCATTTTTTATGAAAAATAATAAATAATCCTACTTGCTGCTGAAATTCTCTCGTATTTGCGCAGATAGTTCGCAGTTATAGTACTTGTCGAACAGCACACAAGCGTCTTCTTGAGCTTTTTTGTACATCTCAGGATTATCGTGTATTTGTTCCAACATGATATCGACGCCGGATTGTCGTATGCCAAATAATTCTCCCGCTCCCCTTAACTCCAAATCAGCTATTGCTATTTCGAAGCCATCGTTCGTTTTACAAAGAGCGTTAAGTCTTCGCATCACATTATCGTCCGTGTGCGGCGTTTCCAATACGCAGTATCCTTCATATTCTCCTCTACCGACACGGCCTCGGAGCTGATGCAACTGGCTCAACCCGAATCTTTCAGCATTAATGATAACGATAACGCTTGCGTTGGGGACATTTACGCCAACTTCAACTACCGTGGTGGAAACAAGTACGTCGATATCTCCGTTTTTATAAGCTTCGATAGTATCGTGAGCTTTTTCCTTGCTGTCTCGGCCTGTCAAAGCCCCTATCCTGATACCTTTAGAGGAAAGCGCGGTTTCAAATTCTTTACTGACCGTACTGACGGAAAGGACATTTGATACAGCGTCGTTATCGTCTATCATAGGACAAACGACATAAGCCTGCCTGCCCTGTGCCACCTGTTTAGCTATAAAACTGTATATTCTATCTCTTCCCTTGCTTATTCCGGTTTTGACCGGTTTTCTTCCCGAGGGGAGAGTTTTGATTTCATATATTTGCAGCGCATCACCGTATATTGTCTGAGCCAAAGTTCTTGGAATCGGTGTAGCGCTCATGGAAATACAGTGAACACCCTCAGAGGCTTTTTGCGCCAGCATGGACCTCTGAATTACGCCGAATTTATGTTCTTCGTCAGTGACTACAAGCGCAAGGTTGGCGTATTGCACGTTCTCGCTTAACAAGCTGCTGGTTCCTACTATCAGGTCAGCCTCGCCGTTCTTGATTTCTTCGTATACTTCTCTCTTCTCTTTAGCCTTCATTCCTGCCTTTATATAGACCGTTTTTATACCATACGCCGATACGAGCTCCGTAAGCGCGTTATAGTGTTGCTCGGCTAAAATTTGCGTAGGGGCCATAATTGCTGCCTGATATCCACTCTCAGCAAAACCGGCCATGAGCAGAAATGCGGTTATGGACTTGCCGCAGCCCACATCGCCCTGCACTAAAGCATTGACTCTCTGACCGCGTTCCATTTTATCGAGTATGCTTCGTACAGTTCCCGCTTGATCGGAGGTAAGTTTATACGGCAGCGATTCTCTTATTTTATTCATGATGTTTTTCGTTTTTATACGGAAAGGACTGCCTACGCTCTCATTTCGTATCGACCATTCGTTTTTTGCCGCGTATTCAAGCAGGCTGTTATACAGCATTCGTTCTTTGGCAGCTTTTAGCTCGTCACCGTTGTCGGGCTGATGCAGCGTCATTACTGCATCCTGCATAGTCGGCAGACCTCGCTTTTGGAGAAGCTCGGCAGGAACCGGGTCTTTGAGATGCGACCTGTATATAAGAGCTTTTTCGATTTTGTCCGTCAGATAGTCTTCGCTCATCCCTCTGATTTTCGAGTAGACCGGTACTATCTTACGCGCTTTCGCCGCATCTTCAAATATAAGCGGTGCAAACAGCATATAGCCATCTTCTGCTCTTTTTACTTTGCCGGAAATCAATACGGTTTTTCCTGTGTAGGTGTTAATCTCGTTATAGATATACGCCTGATTAAACCACATAACAGTGAGTTTTGTCCTACCGTTAACTTTGCAATGGGCGTAAACAGGCTGCTTACCGCTGAAACTCCGGCCAACCTTCACAACCACAGCGGTAAAAACGGATACCTGTTCCTCAGAAAGTATTCCCGTCAGCGTTGTGAAATCATTATATCTTATAGGCAGAAAAGTGAGCAATTCCTCTACAGACGTAATTCCTTTTTTCTGAAACTGCTTTTCCTTCTGCGGCGTTATTCCTAACTCTTCGAGTTTTACCGTATTGTTTCCTCCTTTCTCAGCGATGATTCTTTTTTCGTTTTCTCTGTTATATATATTATACCACAAATTATATATTTTGTCAAGATTGAGTGCTGTTTTCACTGAGATTCAGCCATGCAATAACTTCATGAACTCGGCAAAAGTGTTTGCAATGTGTTCGATTGAGAGATTTTCGTGATTCAGAAATACCACCTTGCCATTATCAGTATCGAAGCAAATCAAATTTCCAAAATTATCAATGGCAAATGCTGCATACTTATTTGAGAGTTCGTCCTTGTTCCACTCATAAATCTTCCATACCGTTTCCTTGTCATCTACATTAAACGAGAGAAATGACTTAAGCTCTATCCCGGAACTCATACTCGTTTCAAACTCTCTGCGTTCGGGTCTTTCGCCGTTAAACTGCAACACGCAATTTCTAAATTCCTTAGGGAATTCATAGCATATTAAGCGTTCGAAATCGTTAATCAGATTTTCTGATTTTAGAGGTTTAACGTACTTCCAATCCATAACTTATCTCCTATCTGTTTTCAGTTCCGCTGTCCCAAATCTTTTGCGTATCATACTGCTCTTTCTTGTGGCTTGGTCAGCAAAAGCTCCCTGCCGGATTAACCGGCAAGGAGCAGAAAAAAATTATGCCTTTACCTATTCTGCATTGACACTCCCGCCACTTACGTAGTGGGCTTTCCCGCAGCGAAACAGGAAACACAAGTGCTTTATCACTGGAATACCTCACATTCGGATTCCGTTGCCCATCTCACCGTGAAGATAATATAGCATACGGAGCCCATGTAAGCGTCTGCCTGTACAGATGCCCCAAAATTAACATTAATTTCGCATGACGGGAGTATATCAGTTATATCAGTAGGGGTGCTTGTTTGCAGCTGGGAAACGTCCAGTGTTGTGTCAAAACCTCTCATGATAGGCCAATTTGCCGGAGAGTGAAAATCAGACATCGCCGCCGATGTTCCTGTACTCGGTGCCGCATCTCCGTTTAGAGTTAGCCAGAAATATTGAGAATTGACCGGCACTTCACTAAAGTCAGTCATTGGCTCTACCGCTCTCCATCCGTTAGCCTCAATCATTTTTACGGATGAAACAACTATCGGGGCGGTTGAGCGATTCATGATGTAGTACCCCTCGGGCAGCACAATCCGCTGCGAATTATCGTAAACGCAGAATGCGGTGGGAAGCACTACTGACATGATTGCAGGTTCGCTCGTGACAAGTACCTCTGTGTTATACTCGCCTTCTGCAGATGCATTCACCGTAAATAGTGACAGCATCATAGCGAGAGTCAGAATTGCGGCTTTGATTTTTTTCAAAATATTTTGCTCCCTTCCGGTTTTTGTTTACCTCTATATTATACCACTATATATAGATTTTGTCAAGTTATTCTTAATTCACGGCTATTAGAAGTTTAGTGTGTTTTTCAAGAACCCTAAAAACCGAGACCGTTTTAACCCAAATTAAAAGCACCCAATTCTCCGTTAAAGAGAAAAGGGTGCTTTATTTTATACATTTTGAGGTTTTCGGTCAAGCCTGCGTTCCAAACTTAGGGCATGAATTCTTCAGCCTCGTCTTCACGCTAAACTCTCGCGAGCGGCATGTACCGGGCAGTTAATGCAATGGCTCATTTCGCCAGCAATCGCTACTCCGGTAAACATTCCCTCCGAAGTAATGGTAGCACTTGAGTGCGGACATAGAGCGCAGATTGCTGATAGCTCAGCCATGTTCGGCTCAAGCTCAGCCCGATGCATTTTCTTCCAATCCGCCTTTTGGGGCTGAACGTTGTACGATGCAAGAGGGCACATCCCGGGATCTCCCACAGGAGGAAATCCCGATGATATCACGTTCTCATGGCCGCAATTGAAATATGCGAACGCACAGGAATGCATACCGCATATTTTTTGGGCACCAGAGCAAGCCTTTGAGGAAATGCTCTGTGTCACACGTTTCGGAGATGGAGCCAGTCCAACAATCATGTTCTGCCGCCCTCCTTGATGTCGAACATAGGTACCGAAACGTGGAGAACACGGTCGGTGATTTCCTCAGTACGGCCCTGATTCCAGTAGTTTGTGCCGATATAGCCGCAGGTACGTCTTGCGACAGATAGACGGTCTTTTCTGTGTTCACCGCATTTCGGGCAGACCCATTCGAGTTTTCCGTCTATTTTCTGAGTTTTGATTTCTCCGTCGAATCCGCAGGTCATGCAGTAATCCGACTTGGAGTTGATTTCCGCATACATGATATTGTCATACATGTAACGGATGATACTCAGCATCGCGGGTATATTCTGCGTCATGTTGGGTACCTCGACGTACGATACCGCACCGCCGGGCGACAGACGCTGAAATTCAGCTTCGAACGACAGTTTCGTGAAGGCATCGATTTCCTCACGGACATTCACATGATAACTGTTTGTGATGTAATCGTGGTCCGTTACGTCCTTAATTACACCGTACATTCTGCGATTGGCACGAGCAAAAGACTCTGTTGTGCTTTCGATAGGCGTACCGTACAGAGAATAGGATATGCCTTCCGCAGCTCTCCACTTTGCGCAGCAATCGTTCATATACTGCATTACCTGAAGCGCAAACGGCTTGCCCTCTGCATCGGTGTGGCTATGTCCGGTCATATACTTTACACATTCGTAAAGTCCTGCGTAGCCGAGGCTGATGGTCGAATAACCACCGTGCAGAAGCTTGTCAATGGTCTCGCCTTTTTCAAGACGTGCCAGTGCTCCGTGCTGCCACAGGATGGGCGCTACATCGCTCGGAGTTCCCTCAAGAGCTTCATGTCTGAGCTGGAGCGCTCTATGGCAAAGCTCCAGACGCTCATTGAAGATTTTCCAGAACAGCTTTTCATCTCCGCCGGATGCCAGTGCGACATTGGGCAGATTGATGGTAACGACACCCTGATTGAAACGACCGTAATATTTCGGCTGGCCGTTCTCGTCGATATAGGGCGTGAGGAAGGAACGACAACCCATGCACGGATAGCAATGACCCTCGCCATTGTCATCAACCTTATCTCTGAACATTATCTTTTCAGAGATAAAGTCGGGAGTCATGCGCCTTGCGGCGCAGCGGGCTGCCGCCTCAGTCAGGTAGTAATACTTACTGCCTTCGCTGACGTTTTCTTCCGTCAAAGCATAGAGCAGTTTGGGGAATGCCGGGGTGATATATACTCCGTCGGCGTTTTTCAAGCCCTGTTCTCTCTGACGAAGGACCTCAGCTATAACAAGCGCAAGGTCTTCCTTTTCGCGCTCATTACGTGCTTCTCCCAGATACATAAATACGCTTATAAACGGGGTCTGTCCGTTTGTCGTCATCAGCGTAACTATCTGGTACTGCAAGGTCTGTACGCCCTGCTTTATTTCAGTGGCAAGACGGGCCTTGATGATGTGGTCTTTTTCCTCCTGCGTTGCTTTTACGCCGAGATAGTCCAGCTCCTTGTTCAATGTATCCGTTATTTTCTGACGGGACACATTCACGAACGGAGCAAGATGGGCGAGAGATATTGTCTGGCCGCCGTAGTGACAGCTCGCAACCTGAGCGATAACCTGAGTAGCAATATTGCAGGCAGTCACAAAGGAATGGGGCTTCTCGATTTTGATTCCGCTTATGACTGTGCCGCTTTCCAGCATATCCTGTAAATTCACAAGATCGCAGTTATGCTCGGGCAGAGCAAAAAAATCTGTGTCGTGGAAATGAATGATTTTGCTCTTGTGAGCATCCACGATTTCCTCCGGCAAGAGAATTCGCTCGGTGATATCTCTGTTCACCTCACCCGCCATGTAATCTCGGGCTGTAGATACCAGCGTCGGATTTTTGTTGGAGTTTTCGGTATTTACCGACTCATCTGCTCTGCGGATGATGTTGAGCATCTTCGCATCGGTGGTGTTCGCCTTACGCTTCAGCTCATGCTGATAGCGATAGGTAATGTAGCTTTTCGCAAGTCTGTACTTGTTCAGAGCTACAAGGGACTGCTCTACACAGTCCTGTATTTCCTCAACCGTTGCTCTGCCGTTCTGACTGACGGTTTCGGTAATAGCTTCAGCTATAGACACAATCTGTGCTTTGCTGATCTTGTCCTGCTCCGCAACGGAAGAATTTGCCTTCTCTATTGCGGTTTCGATTTTTCTCTGGTCG
>JAEEGL012379595.1_pt1 | contig 14801 bp, 16 predicted proteins | sample 9134231 | NCBI WGS metagenome assembly JAEEGL01 (sample SAMN16246548, study PRJNA631951) | gut metagenome | biome: gut microbiome; feature: rumen; material: fiber-attached | host: Bos | place: Iran: Karaj | collected 2018-10 | reverse complement strand
TCGGCGTTGTGGTCGATGTCCTCCTTGGTCAGCATCTTGCGCATATCGGTGCGCCCCGAGGGATCGCCGATCATCGTCGTGCCGCCGCCGATCAGCGCGACAGGACGGTTGCCCGCCATCTGCAGACGCTTCATCAGCGTCAGCGCCATAAAGTGTCCCGCGGTCAGGCTGTCCGCCGTGCAGTCGAAGCCGATATAGAACTTCGCGCCGCCGTTGTTGATGAGCTCGCGAATTTCCGCCTCGTCCGTGACCTGCGCGATCAGTCCGCGCGCCTTCAATTCCTCAAAAATCTGCATCGTGTTCCTCCTGAAAAACAAACGCCCGATCCGATTCGGGCGAATCTGTCGATGATTGCAAAAAGTATATACGAACGATCGCCCCTTGTCAAGGCGCAATTCACGCGGGATGCATCTTTCGGCGCGCAGATTGTGACAATCCCGCAAACTCTTGCAGCCGGGGGTTGAAAAGCGGAACGGGACGCGCTATCATATGCTTGGCACTCGAAGAATGAGAGTGCTAAAACAAGCATGTGAGGCGAAGAACATGAGCAAGAAGCAATTCAAAGCGGAATCCAAGAAGCTACTGGATCTGATGATTCATTCGATCTATACCCATCGCGAAATTTTTCTTCGCGAGCTGATCTCCAACGCGTCGGACGCGATCGACAAGCGTTATTATGCGGCGATGCAGCGCGGTGAAACCGGCGTGGACAAATCGCAGTTCGAGATTCGCATCGAGCCGAACAAGGACGCACGGACGCTGACGATCACGGACAATGGCTGCGGCATGAGCGCAGGCGAGCTCGAACAAAACCTCGGCACGATCGCCAAGAGCGGCACGATGGCGTTCAAGGCGGAGCACACTGAGGCGGAGGACATCGACATCATCGGCAAGTTCGGCGTCGGCTTCTATGCAGCGTTCATGGTTGCGAAGAAGGTTACGGTCTATTCGCGCAAGGAGGGCGAGGAGCCCGCAGTCTGGGAGTCCGAGGGCGAGGACGGCTACACGGTCAAGCCCTGCAATTATGAACCGATCGGCACGAAGATTGTGCTGACGCTGAAGGACGACGGCGAGGAGGAGAGCTACGGCGAATTCCTCGAAACCTATCGGCTCGAAAGCCTTGTCAAAAAGTACAGCGACTATATCCGCTATCCGATCATGATGCAGGTTGAGCGCTCGCGTAAAAAGGAGGGCAGCGACGAATACGAAACCGTCGTCGAGGACAAGACGCTGAACAGCCGCGTGCCGCTCTGGCGCAAGAACAAGAATGAGATCACCAAGGAGGAATATGCGCAGTTCTACCGCGACGCGTTCCACGACTTTGAGGACCCGATTACGACGCTGCACATCAACACCGAGGGTATGCTCTCGTATACTGCGCTGCTATATATCCCGAAGAAAGCGCCGTTTGACTTCAACAGCAAGGATTACAAGCGCGGGCTGAAGCTCTACGCCAACGGCGTGATGATCATGGAGCACTGCGAAGAGCTGTTGCCGGAGTACTTCAACTTCGTACAGGGTCTGGTTGATTCCCCGGATCTCTCGCTGAATATCTCGCGTGAGATGCTGCAGCACGACCGGCAGCTTTCCGCAATCGCGAACAATCTCAAAAAGAAGATTGTTGCGGAGCTGCTGCGCATGCAGCGCGAGGAACGCGAGAATTACGAGACCTTCTTCAAGGCGTTCGGCCGCACGCTGAAGTTCGGCGTGTACGATCAGTTCGGCATGAATAAGGATTTCCTGAAGGACACGCTGCTGTTCTATTCACGCAAGGAAGACAAGCTTGTCACGCTCAAGGAGTACGTCGACGCGATGCCCGAGGCGCAGAAGGACATCTACTATGCGGCGGGCGAAACGCTTTCTCAGGTCAAGAAGCTTCCGCAGGCGGAGCGCGTAGCGGACAAGGGATATGACATTCTGTGCCTGACCGATGACGTCGATGAGTTCGCACTGCGGATCCTCGAATCGTATCAGGAAAAGCCGTTCCGCTCGGTCTCCGATCCGAATCTCGATCTCGGCACCGAGGAGGAAAAGAAGGAAATGGAACGCAAGGCCGAGGAGGCCAAGCCGCTGCTCGAACGCATCAAGAACGCGCTCGGCGACAAGGTGCTGGACGTGCGGCTTACCGACCGGCTGAAAAACGCCGCGGCGTGCCTCGCCGGAGAAGAGGGCATGAGCGTGGAGATGTATAAGGTGCTGCGGCAGCTGCCGAACGGCACAAACCTGCCGATGTCCTTCCACCTCGATCTGAACCCCGACCATCCGGTCTACGCAAAGCTGGACGGTCTGGACGACGACACGCTGAAGGAATACGCCGAGCTGCTGCTTGCGCAGGCAAAGCTCGTTGCGGGTCTGCCGCTCGACGATCCCGCCGCCTTTGCGGAAGCGGTCTGCAAGCTGATGTAAAACGGTATACAGTACGCGCCCCGTTCCAATCGGACGGGGCGTGTTTTCTATGCGTTGCTCGCGCGTTACCCGTTGATCAGATACCCCGCAAGGTTCAGGTATCCCGCAAAGCAGAGCCACAGAAGGTACGGAATCTGCAGATATCCCGCAAGCGGACGCACGCGCCGAAACGCGACGGTCATCCAGATTGCGAGCGCAAACATGCCGAGCAGCACGAAGAACGCCGCAAGCCGCAGCTTCCACACGAAGAACAGCGGCGACCAGAGAAAGTTCAGCACAAGCTGTCCGATAAACGGAATCAGCGCGTCCTTCCAGCCGCGCGGCACGGCGTTCCAGATGAGCGCGGCGCCGATGCCCATTAAGAGGTAGAGGATCGACCACGCAAGCGAAAACGCCCACGCGGGCGGCTGCAGGGCGGGCTGCGGCAGCAGGGCGTTCTCCTTCATGCCGTTCATCGAAAGGAGTGCGGATAGCCCGCCGACGGCGAGCGGCAGCACGGTCCAAAGCACATAGGACCAACGAATACGATTCTTTGTTTTCATGATAATAGCGTATGCAAAAAAGCCGTGCGCAATGCACGGCTGTTTGGCGTTTATTCAGATCAATCCAGATTGAAATCGTTGACGTCGTCGATGGATTCGCCGCCGATGCCGGGACCGACGCGGCCCGCGATCAGATAGTGATGCTCGATCGGGTCGTAGACGATGCGGTGCAGAAGACGGAATTCGTCGACTTTGCCGGTGCTTGAAACGTGCGTGCGCGGACCGGTGCACGGATGCACGACGTTGCCGATGCGCACATGCCCGTCGTCGACGTAGGAGATCGGCAGATCGGACGCGATCGCGGTGCTGACCTTCAGCTCCAGCTCATCGAGGTCCACCTTCGGCGGATGATCCTCAAAAGCGAGCAAAAAGCCGTGCTTGATGTCGCGATGGAAGCAGCGCTCGTATTCCTCGGGCGGAAGAAAAATTTCGCACAGGTCCTCCGCAGTGTGCGCCATGCGGCGGTAGACGACCGACCGTGCGACGCGTTCATGCAGATCGCTCGGCAGCGGACCGAAGATCGTCGGACGCGAAATGATGACCTCATCGCCGAGCCCGATCATCAGGTTTGCATTGAAGCCGAGCAGCGGATAGATCATCTCGAAGTGCTCGACGATCACGCGCTTGCCGTTTTGAATCGCCGTCTTGATCGCGTTGGCGAGCGTGCCCATCTGCGTGAACGCGGATTCGAAGCGGATGTCGAGGTGATAGGTGTGCGCGCGGAAGTATCCGTCCTCGCACTGGTCGAGGATCGGCAGCGGGCGCATGTTGATGCCGTTGTCGTCGTTCGTCAGCTCCAGTCCCGGGAACATGCCCTTGATCAGCATGCTCTTGCCGGAGCCGGCTTCGCCGACGATGCCGATCAGCTTGTCATACGGGGATAGGTACATCTGCGCGATCTGCATGCCCAGATCGTACATCCTGTCGCGTCCTCTCGGCGCGAAGAACACGCTGTAATAGTGTCCGTTCTGCATTCTGCCCGAATACGGCATATCGATTCCTCCGTGAAAAAAGTGCGGTGCGTCGACCGCACCGTCATTATAACCCATTCCGCCGCGATTCTCAACAGCTTTTTTCAGAGAAAACGCAACGGCTTTATGCGGCAAGGCTTTACAGCCATTCCACAGCGCCGGTTTCGATGTCGTATACTGCACCGATAATTTCGACGTTGCGTATTTCGGGGTGATCGGAAAAGGCGCGGCGTATGCGCTCCGTACCGTGCAGAACGTTTCGCTTTGCGGCAAGCAGCGGGTCGAGCGTATCACCGATCGCCGCCTGAATCTCGGCGGTCAAATCGGCAATATAGCCCTCGGCATGACCGGAAAGCGCGGCTGCAACCGCGCCGCAGCCCGTGTGTCCGAGCAGTACGATGCACTCTGTGCCGAGATGCGCCGCCGCGTATTCGATGCTGCCGAGCGCGTGACGGTCGAGAACATTGCCCGCAACGCGGACGACGAACAGCTCACCGATGTCCGCCGAAAAGATTTGTTCGGGAATCACGCGTGAATCCGAACAGCAGATCACGATTGCGTACGGGTGCTGTCCGTTCCGAGCGGTCTCTCGGCGTAATGCGGCGTTGCCGTTTTTTCGGTATGCTTCATTTTGCCGAATCAGTCTTTCCGATATCGGCTCCATTGCAATGCTCCTTTTCAGTGCCAGATATCCGTATGCATAACGGGGCTGGTGAGATCGAGCGGCAGGAAGGTATAACCGTTCTCCAGACCCCATTGAATCGCGGGTTCCACTGCGCACAGGCTGATATAGGAAATATCGTGTTGCAGCACGATCGCGTAATCCGGATGTTTTCTCATACCGTTGACAATATTCTTTCGAATGTCGTCAACGGTGTAGGGTTTGGTGGATGTGTCGCCTGTCGGTGCGTTCCAGTCGAAATAGCGGTAGCCCATGTTCTCCATGATGACCGACAGCTTCTGCATGAGTTCCCGATGGTTGTTCCCGCTGCCGCCGGGGAATCGGAAAATGCGCGCATAAGAGCCGGTCTGTTCCTTGATGACTTCCTGCACCTTCAGAAAATCCGCAAAGTACGCCTGTTCGTCGGCGTAGATCTCGCGCAGTATATGCGTGTAGCAATGCACGCCGATGCTGTGTCCATCCGCGTAAGCGTGCGCGATCACATCCTTGCGGGGCTTATCGCCGATCACAAAGAACGTCGCCTTGACGTTATACTTTTTGAGCACTTTGAGCAGCATCTCGGTATTGGAGCACGGTCCGTCGTCAAAGGTCAGATAAACCGTCTTTTCGGGCGGCATCACGATCTCGGGCAGCTCGACCGGAACAACCTCCACATTGCGTACGGCGGAACCGGTTCGGCCCTCGTCGTCCGTCACCGTATAGGTCAGCGTATAGGAACCGACCAGATAGGATACGACCTCACCCTCCGTAATGACGCGTTCCGTCAGATCGTTTCCGAAGCAATCAACGGCAGAGAAGCCCGGATCGGTAAAGGTAAAGTCTGCGGAAACCGTCAGCGTTTCACCCTCGATCAGCGTGATCACCGGGTCGGTAATCGGCACTGCGGTCGGCGTCGGCGTGGGCGTCGGTGTCGGGCTTGCGGTCGGCGTCGGAGAGGGAGAGGGCGTCGGCGCGTCGGTGGGAACGGCGGTCAAAACCGGCGTCGCCTCTGCTATCGGTGCCGGCGTGTTCTGTCGGCAGGCCGCAGCATGCAGCAGCAAAGCAAGCAGGAGTATAAACAGAAGCCACTTTTTCATAGGTATTCCCCCTTCTTGTATCGGACAGCGTCATTGCCCGAGTTTCCCGGTAATATGTGCGGCGGCGTCGATGATCGTTGCGGTCGCCACTGCGGGATCGCGATTGATTGAAGCTGCCTGCATGTCCGAAAGCATGCCGCAATCCGTCACGATCAGCGTATCAAACGCGAGCGAATCGATCTCCAGCCCGTAGTTCAGGAGAAACGGCTCTCTGAGCCGATCGAGCAGCGCCTTGCGCAGCGCCGACGCGTGAAACGCGAGCGCGTACGGGCGGATACCGTCTTCGACCAAGGCAGCAACCGCCTCCGGAATCCTTGCAAGCACCGCGCCGACCAGCATGTCGTTCAGCTCCGAGCGTTGATAGGCGCTCTCGATGTTGCCGACAACCTTTCGATACAGTGCGACGGGGTCCTTGACACGATAGGAGAATACGCCGCCGATCTGCACGGACAGATCGAGCTCTGCTTTGATTGCATCATCCTTGACTGCAAGCGGAAACGCGGGCGTGTCAAAGCGTACGCCGGGGCATTCCTTGGTGTTGACATAGTAGATGCGGTGGCGGATCGGCTGCACGTTGCCGCCGCCGAAGCCGACGCGTTTCCACACGTCGTGCGCATACCCGCCGACGCCGCCGGTATGGTTCGGATCGACGAAGCGGTGTTCGCCCGCTTCGCTGCATACGTCGATCACCTTGCCCTGCGCAGTGACAATCACGCATTGTCCGTCCGCAATCGAAAGGATCGAACCGTTGGTGATCACGTTGTCGTTCGCGCGTGTATTCGCGCTGTGCGCGCCGATACGCTTGATACCGCGTCGAATCAGCGTTTCACTGTTCAGCGAATCGCAAAAGAAGGCCTCCAGCCACTGCTCTTGCAGCACGCTGCCCACTGCGCTTGTCACTGCGCGAAGGATGCCCATCGGTTACTCCTTTTTTTGCTGTCTGCACCAGGTGTTCATGACGAAATCGACCGGCAGGTGTTTCACAAGACGCACCTGATTGCGTACCGGCGCGCCGAGGATCGAAACCGTCTTGCCCTTTTTGAGATCCTTCATCGCCTGTTCCACGACCTGCTCCGCCGTATACCAGCGGTCGTAATAGGTGATCGTGTCGTCGTGTACGGCGCGGTCCATAAACTCCGTTTTGATCCAGCCGGGGCAAACGCACATCACATGCACTCCGCGGGTTTTCAATTCGCGTCCCAAAGCACGGCTGAAGCTCAGGACATATGCCTTGGACGCCGCGTACACCGCCATATACGGCACCGGCTGCCAGCTTGAATTGGAGCCGAGATTGACAATCGCGCCGCCCCTTTTGAGATAGGGCAGGGAAATCGAACACATCGCGGTCAAAGCGCGGTCGTTGAGGTCCACGATGCCGAGCTGATTCTCCAACTCCTCCTGCTCAAACGCGCCGAACACACCGTAGCCCGCCGCATTGATGAGCAGTCGGATCTCCGGCTGCTCCGCCGCCAAAAAATCGCGGTATGCGGCGAGGCTCGCGGGCTCGGAAAGATCGTACGCAAGCGTGCGAATCTTCGTTTTGCATTCCGTTCCGAGCGATTCCAGACGCTCCTTTCTTCTGGCGATGACCCAGATTTCATCGAGTGTAAAATCTCGGTCAACAGCGCTGACAAAAGCTCTGCCCATGCCGCTGGACGCGCCGGTGATGACTGCGATTTTCATAACGGAAAAGCTCCTTTGTGCCGTGATACGCCTATTATAACCCGAATGCGTCGAAAAAGCTACCGTTTCGTTCGGTTTTTGTTTACAATTGCGCCGCAAAAGGTTACAATACAGACAAAGCTTCCGGAAAGGATAATCAGATGAACATTACGGTCTATCTCGGCGCGACGCCGGGCAACGATCCCGCCATGACTGCGGCGGTACGCGAACTCGGCGCGTGGATCGGACAAAACGGGCATGCACTCGTATACGGCGGCTCGAAGTGCGGGTTGATGGGCGAGCTTGCGGAGAGCGTGCTCGATCACGGCGGCCGCGTTACCGGCGTGGAGCCGCGGTTCTTTGTTGAGGACGGATTTGTCTACGACGCGATCACGGAACTGATCGTCACCGAGGACATGAGCGAGCGCAAGCGCGTGATGATCGAGCGCGGCGACGCGTTCATCGCGTTCCCGGGCGGCACAGGCACGCTCGAGGAGATTGCAGAAGTCATGAGCAAGGTCGCGCTAAAGCATTTGGACGCGCCGTGCATCCTCTACAATCTCAACGGCTATTACGAGGGTTTAAAGCAGCAGCTTGCACACATGGTGGATATGGGGCTTTCCACAAAAGAAAAGCAAAGCGGAATCCGCTTTGCCGAAAATCTCTCCGAAATTGCGTCGATTCTTGCGCGTTGATTGCGTCAGAATCCCAGATTGTCGTTCACCAGAATCACATGGATGCGGTCCTTGTGCCGCGAAAACCGCGTGATCAAAAACTGACAGCAGATCGTATCCGGCGACTTGCAGTTCATGCAGGCGCCGGTTTTCGCGCACGGCGTATTGAGCCCGAAGCGCTGCGCATTGGTCGGCGCGGCAACGTTCCGTGCGCGCTTCATTGCGCCGTCGAGGTCCGAGCAGACCTTATTCATGCCCACGATAAACAGCACGTGCTTCGGCCCGTTTGCAATCGCGGAAACGCGGTTGGCGTTGCCGTCGATGTTGACAAGCTCGCCGTCCTCGGTCATGGCGTTGGTACTCGAGAGGAACCAGTCCGCGTCATAGGCGTCAAGCATCGCCTGGCGCTTGTCCGTATACGCGCTGCGGTCGATGAAACGATAATCGCCGCCCTTCACGGCGTCGACCAAACCGATCTCGTGTGCGCTCAATGCGCCGCCCATCGTGACCGAACTGCCCGCTTCGATCAGCGAAAGCGCAATGTGCAGCGCGTCCTCGCGCGTTTCGGCATAATAACCGGTCATATTGCGCGAACCCAATCCTTTGATGACCTTCTGCGCCAAGAGCTCGTTGCGTTTTTTGATGTTCGGGTCCATGTTTTTCTCCTTTCAATTTTGAAAAAAACCGCCGAAAAACCGACGGCGGTTTGCGATCGAGATTACTTAATAAAGCCGAGCTGCTTCGCCTGCTCCATGTACTTCGGCAGGTCGGACAGCGAAACTTCAACGTTGTGCTTCTTTGCAAAGGTGAAAAACTCCGAGATTGAGACCTTGCCGTCCGCAAGGATCGCGGCAACTTCATCCTGCAGCGCTTTGTCGGTCTGATACTGTTGAACCAGTTCTTCTACGGTCATGAAAATATCCTCCTTTTGTTATTTTATATATTGATTATAGCACAGCCATCCGGATTTGACAAGCAAAAGCGCAGCGCCGCGCGGCAAATCGCTATTGAATCTCACATCGATCGGCGTTATAATAAGGATGAAAATGGGTGGTATGCCCAAACAGAAAAAAGCATGGGAGGACACTATGCGCAGAAGTATGCTCTTTTTGCCGGGCAACACGCCGAACATGATCATCAATGGCGATGCGCTCGGCGCGGACAGCATCATTTTGGACCTCGAGGACGCGGTTTCGCCGGACGAGAAGGATTCGGCGCGCATCTTGGTACGCAACGCGATCCGTGAGATGGGCTTTGCGGAGGTCGAGATCACGGTCCGCATCAACGCGATCGACACCGCCTACTGGAAAGACGATCTCGAAGCGATCGTGCCGTTGAAGCCCGACCTTATCATGCCGCCGAAGGCGTCGAGCGCGGCAGACATGCAGACGATCGATGCGTATATTGCGGATATCGAGCGGCGGCATAACATGCCGGTCGGCGGCGTCAAGCTGATACCGCTGATCGAAACGGCGCTCGGCGTGGAGCGCGCATTTGAGATCGCGACGGCGACTCCGCGCGTCACAGCGCTCTTTTTAGGCGGCGAGGACCTCACCGCGGACCTGCGCTGCAAGCGCACCAAGGCAGGTAACGAGATCGACTATGCGAGAAAACGCCTCGTCTGCGCGGCGCGCGCGGCGGGCATCGACGTCTATGACACGCCGTTCACCGACGTCAACGACGACGAGGGCATCGTGATCGACGCGGAATACGCAAAGTCTTTGGGCTTTACCGGCAAGAGCGCGATCGCGCCGCGCCATGTGCGCACGATCAACGAGGTGTTCAGTCCGTCGCTTGCCGATATCGAGTATGCCAGGATGGTGTTCGAAGCCATCCGCATCGGCAAGGAGCAGGGCAAAGGCGCGGTTTCGCTGCGCGGAAAGATGATCGACAAGCCGATCGTGGAGCGCGCGCGTCAGACGCTCGAAGCGGCAAGAATCCTGGGTATCGGAGGTGCGGACGATGAATAAGCTGGTTTCCACCATTCGCGAAGCAATCATTAACAGCGGTCTCAAAAGCGGCATGACTGTTTCGTTCCACCATCATCTCCGTAACGGCGACTGGGTGCTGAATATGGTGCTGGACGAGATTGCGGCTTTGGGCATCAAGGATTTGACGCTCAATGCAAGCTCACTGTTCGACGTGCATGCGCCGCTGAAGGAACACATCCGAAACGGCGTCGTCACGACGATCCTCACCGACTACATGAGCGCGGAGCTCGGCAGCTTCATTTCGGCGGGCAATATGCAAAACCCCGTGCAGTTCCGTACGCACGGCGGCCGTCCCGCAGACATCGAAAACGGCAGAACGCCGATCGACGTCGCATTCATTGCAGCGCCCGCCTGCGATCCGATGGGCAACTGCACCGGCAAGCTCGGCAAGTCCGCCTGCGGCTCTTTGGGCTACGCGATCCCGGACGCAAAGTTTGCAAAGTACGTGATTGCAATTACAGACGAACTGCATCCGTATCCGCTTTGCGACTGGTCGATTCCCGAAACCGATGTGGACGCGGTCGTAACAGTCGATTCGATCGGCGATCCGAAGGGGATCGTCTCCGGCACCACCAAGATCACGCGAGATCCGGTCGGGCTTTCAATGGCAATGACCGCGGTCGACGTCATCAAGTCGTCGGGACTTTTGAAAGAGGGCTTCAGCTTCCAGACTGGCGCGGGCGGCGCGTCGCTCGCTGCAGCGAAGTTTTTGAAGGACGTCATGCTGAAGGAAAAGATTCGCGGCAGCTTCGGGCTCGGCGGCATCACGGGGTATCTCGTGGACATGCTCAATGAGGGCTGCTTCGACGCGCTGATGGATGTGCAGTGCTTCGATCTGAAGGCGGTCGAGTCGATCCGGAATAATCCGAGGCATTGTGAAATCTCCGCAACGCACTATGCCTCCCCGGGCGCGAAGAGTGCGGTCGTCGATTCTTTGGACGTTGTCATCTTGGGCGCAACGCAGATCGACACCGATTTCAACATCAACGTGCATACCGATTCGAACGGTCGCATCATGGGCGGTTCCGGCGGTCACAGCGACACTGCGGCAGGCGCAAAGCTCTCTATGATCATCGCGCCGCTTTCGCGCGCAAGGCTTCCGATCGTCACCGACCGCGTTACCTGCATCAGCACGCCCGGCAGCACGATCGACGTGCTCGTCACGCAAAAGGGCGTTGCGGTCAATCCGAAGAATCAGGACCTGTATCTGCGCTTGAAGGATGCGGGCATTCGCGTACGCGACATTCATGAACTCAAGGAACTTGCAGAAAAGACGAGCGGCATACCGGATAAGCCGGTTTTGACCGATCGCATCGTTGCGGACGTCATCTATCGCGACGGCACGGTCATCGACCGCATCCGCGGCGTGCAGGCATAAGGAGGCAACATGAGAGAGATTCAGGCAAGCGTTCTGACCGACGCAATCAAAACTCTGGCAATCGAGGCAAACTGCATCCTGCCTGCCGATATGCAGGCGCGCATCGAACAGGCGCGTAGGGACGAGCCGTTTGAGACCGCCCAGGGGATTTTAGACAAGATCATCGAGAATTACGGCATCGCCGAACGCGATACGGTGCCGATCTGTCAGGACACCGGCATGTGCTGCGTGTTTTTGAAGATCGGACAGGACGTGCACATTACAGGCGATCTCAAGGCCGCTGTCGACGAAGGCGTGCGGCAGGGTTATGCGCAGGGTTATCTGCGCAAGTCCGTTGTCAAAGACCCGCTGCGCCGTGTCAACACGGGCGACAACACGCCCGCCGTACTCTATACCGAACTCGTCCCGGGCGACAGGATCGAGCTGACCGTCGCGCCGAAGGGCTTCGGCAGCGAGAACATGAGCCGTCTTGCGATGCTCAAGCCCTCCGACGGTATCGAGGGCGTCAAGGCGTTCATCCAAAAAACCGTCGAGGAGGCGGGACCGAATCCGTGTCCGCCGATCGTGGTCGGCGTGGGTCTCGGCGGCACGTTCGACAAGGCGGCATATCTTGCAAAGAAAGCGCTGATGAGAAGCGTAGACGTGCGCAATCCGGACCCGTACTATGCCGATCTCGAAGAGGAGCTTTTGGAAAAGATCAATGCACTCGGCATCGGTCCGCAGGGCTTCGGCGGCAAGACCACGGCGCTTGCGGTCAATATCGAGTGGATGCCGACGCACATCGCGGGGCTCCCCGTGGCGGTCAACATCAACTGCCACGTCACACGGCACAAGACGATTGTACTGTGAGGTGAACGATATGGAACGAAAGATTCAGCTTCCCATCACCCGCGACATGGCGCGGGAAATCAAAAGCGGCGACGCATGCCTGCTTTCGGGTGTCATCTACACCGCGCGCGACGCGGCGCACAAACGCCTCTGCGCCCTTTTGGACGAAGGCAAGCCGCTGCCGTTTGATGTAAAGGACGCGACGATCTATTATGTCGGCCCGACGCCCGCAAAGCCCGGGCAGGTGATCGGTTCGGCGGGTCCCACGACGAGCTATCGTATGGATGCGTATTCGCCCAAGATGATCGCGGCGGGTGAAACCGGCATGATCGGCAAGGGCAAGCGCAGCGCGGAGGTCGTCGAAGCCATGAAAGCGCACGGCGCGGTGTACTTTGCGGCGATCGGCGGCGCAGGCGCGCTTCTTTCGAGCTGCATCAAGGAAGCCGAGATCGTCTGTTATGAGGACCTCGGCGCAGAGGCGGTGCGGCGGCTTCGGGTCGAAAATCTGCCGGTCGTCTGTGTGATTGACAGCTTCGGAAACAACCTCTACGAGACGGGACGGAAAGCCTATCTCGAGACGGTTTCGCGATAGGAAATATATTGTAAGTTTTCTCCGAATCCGTCTTGACTTTGCGGGGGAATCGTCGTACCATTGCCATATATGTGCATTCGGTTTTTGAACCAATTTTTCGAGAAATGAGGACGAATATGGAACAGCAGAAAAAAACGCTGATCATCGGCGTCATCGGCGCGGATGTGCACGCGGTCGGAAATCAGATTCTGTACCATGCCTTCACCGAAGCGGGCTTCAACGTCATCAACCTCGGCGTCATGGTCTCGCAGGAGGAGTTCATCAATGCCGCCATCGAGACGAACGCGGACGCGATCGTCGTTTCGTCGCTGTACGGCCAGGGCGAGCTCGACTGCCGCGGACTTCGCGAGAAGTGCGACGAAGCGGGTCTGGAGGGCATTCTCCTGTACGTCGGCGGCAACATCGTCATCGGCAAACAGCCGTTTGACGAGGTCGAAAAACGCTTCAAGGCGATGGGCTTTGACCGCTCATTCCCGCCGGGAACACCGCCCGAAGTGGACATTGAATATCTCAAAAAAGACCTGCACGTAGAGGACTGAACGGCAAGGCATGAAACCGGTTCTTTTGATTGACTTCGGAAGCACCTATACCAAGGTCACCGCGGCGGACGTGGACGCCCCGCGGCTTTTGGGTACCGCAAATTCCTATACCACCGTGCAGACCGACATCAACGACGGGCTTGCCGACGCGCTCGCCATTCTGGAGCGGCAGACGGGCAAGCTCGATTTTGTTGCGCGCTATGCGTGTTCGAGCGCGGCGGGCGGATTACGGATGCTCGCAAGCGGACTGGTACCGGAGTTGACCGCCGAGGCGGCAAAGACCGCATCCTTGGGCGCAGGCGCAAAGGTTTTGAAGACCTATGCATTCCAGCTCAACGAAGACGACGCGGACGAGATCAAATCGATCAACCCCGATATCTTCCTGCTCTGCGGCGGCACGGACGGTGGAAACACCGCCTGCATCATCCACAACGCCGAGGTTTTGAAGGAAATCGGCGGCGACTATCCGATCATTCTGGCCGGCAACCGCAACGCGACGCGTACCTGTTCGCGCATCCTGGAGGGGCGCGAGGTGCATGTTGCAGAAAACGTCATGCCGTCGTTCGGCACGCTGAACATTGAGCCGACACAGCAGGTAATCCGTGAGGTTTTCTTAAACCGCATCGTGCAGGCGAATGGACTTTCGAAGGCAAGCGAGTTGATTTCGGGCATTCTGATGCCCACGCCGAGCGCCGTCATGGCGGCAATCAAGCTGCTGGCCGAGGGTACCGAAACGCAAAAGGGCATCGGCGACCTCGTGGCGGTGGACGTCGGCGGCGCGACGACGGATGTGTATTCCGTTGCGGAGGGTTTGCCGGACGATCCGAGAACGGCATTAAGAGGGCTGCCCGAACCGTACATCAAGCGCACGGTCGAGGGCGACATCGGCATGCGTTACAGCATCCACGGCATCGTGGAAGCGGCGGGGCTTAAGAAGACCGCCGAGATCGCGGGGCTTTCGGAAGAACGGCTTTCCGAGATCGTCGATCGGTTTGCAACGCATACGGACATGCTCCCGTCTGACGACGAAACGCAGCGCGCCGACGAGGCGCTTGCAAGCATGGCGGTGCGCGTCGCCATGACACGCCATGCGGGAAGGCTCAGCGAGATCTTCGGGCTCGGCGGCTTGCAGCTCATCCAGACCGGTAAGAATCTCAAGAATGTGGATCAGTTTATCGTCACCGGCGGTTCGCTGATTCATACCGAGCACACGGGACGCATTGCGTCCTACGGCTTCTACGACGCGGAGGACGCAGGCTCCTTAAAGCCGAAGAACTGCACCGTGCTCGTCGACCGCAAGTATATCATCGCCGCGATGGGGCTTTTATCGCAGTATTATCCCGATGCGGCGCTCACCATTTTGAAAGAGGAGTTACAAAAAGATGACCGTACAGAATAAGCGCATTCCGGATGACCAGTTCAACGCCATCCGCGAGGAAGTTCTGAAGCAGTGGCCGACC
>JAEEGL012298663.1_pt1 | contig 14801 bp, 14 predicted proteins | sample 9134231 | NCBI WGS metagenome assembly JAEEGL01 (sample SAMN16246548, study PRJNA631951) | gut metagenome | biome: gut microbiome; feature: rumen; material: fiber-attached | host: Bos | place: Iran: Karaj | collected 2018-10 | reverse complement strand
TTTCTCGTCGCTCTTGAACAGTTCTTCCACGATGCGCTGGCCGATGACACACACCTTCCGTCCTTGTTGCACATCCACGTCGTTCAGTCCACGTCCAGCCCGAATCTTGGGGTCTTCTATTTGGCTGGCTTCGGGGTATTCTCCCTTCACGCTGACGCTAGACTTCTTGTCTTCGAAGGTGGCAGAGCTGCCCCAGTTGCTGAGCGAGGGCGAGATGATGTCCAGTTCTGGCACCGAGGAACGAATCAGAGGGATGTCGCCGAGTTCGATGTTCCATTGTCGCCCCTTCCGAAAACCCTTGTAGGCTTCGCTGGTCGAGTTGGCCATCATGAAGCCAGAGTTGTTGGCAAAGCCAGCGAAGTTGGTGGCCAGCATCGACTCCAACCCTTTGCCGCCACCCATGAGTAGCACCAACATGAAGATGCCCCAGAAGATGCCAAACGCCGTGAGGAACGTGCGGGTCTTGTTGCGTGAGAGAGCGTCGAAAATCTCTTCCCACTGGTCTCTGTCTAATCGTATTTTCATCATCCTCTTAAAGCTTCAATAGGTTTCACTTTAGCGGCCTTACGAGCAGGAAAGAACCCTGCCAGTGCGCCGGCAACGATAATAACGAAAGTGGCTTGGATGCAGGTGCCGAGGTCAACCGTCGGGTCAACGAAGTACTTGGTTTGAAACACGCCCATGTCCATCGTCTGACTGCCCGTGGTGGCATCCATATATTCGCAGAAGCCGATGCCGAGCAACATGCCGATGTAGCCGAAGATGGTGGTGATGACCAAACTCTCCAACACCACCATGCTGATGATGTTCCACGGCGTGGCACCAATCGCCTTGCGGATGCCAAATTCGTGGGTGCGTTCCTTCACCGAAATGAGCATGATGTTGCTCACTCCCACGATGCCGCTCAACAAGGTGAGCAGACCCAGAATCCAGAACGCGGTGTGCAGGATGCCCTTCGCCTTGTTCATGTCGGCATTACTGCTGGCGGCATTCCAAATCCAAAGGGCAGATTCGTCGGTGGCATCGAAACTGTGTTTGTTCGCCATGACGCTGCGAAACTTCTCTTCGAACGCATCGTTGGCCTCTTCGGTGGTGAGGTTCTTCGACTTGAGTTGTAGTGCGTCGATGTACTTCCCCTTGCCGTAGATGGTACGCACGGTGGTGTAGGGGGCGTAGAAACGATTCTCGTTCATCATCCCGTCATTCTTATAGACACCCACCACCGTGTAGGAGATGCCCCCCACACGCACACTTTGGTTGATGGCTTGTCTGCCTTGCTTGAACAGGTCTTCGCAATTTTTGTCGCTGATGACGACGACCTTGCGACATTCCCGAATGTCGATGGGGTTGATGAAACGTCCTTCCTGCAACTTCACCGCTTCGATTTCCTGTAGGGCAGGTTGGCAACCCGTCAGTTGGACGCTGCTCAGGTAGTTTTCGCCCACCGATGCCGAGGTGACTGTTTGGTTGAGTTGCGACATGGCCGAAGCAATCTCGTTGGGGAAGTTGCGGATGCTCACCTGCTCGTCGTCTTCATCCAGCTGGATGTTGCGACCCTCCTTCATGCCCTCGAAGGGTTTGGAGGTGAAACCCGGGTAGATTTGGATGGCATCGAACGAGAAGCCCTCGCTGTTCTGCTCGAAGGTGTGGATGATGCCGTTGCTGGCACCTTGCAACACGATGAGCAGGAACAGGCCGCTGGCTACAGCGAATCCCGTGGCGATGGTGCGTAGCTTGTTGCGGCTCAACGAACCGATGATTTCTCTAAATGTGTCTATCATACTCTTTTACACAATTTGTCCATCGCTGATGCGTATGATGCGATTCGTCTGTGCGCCCACGTCTGCCTCGTGCGTGACCACGATGATGGTCAGTCCCTGTTGGTTCAGGTTCTTCAACAGTTCCATTACCTCGATGGTGGTCTTGCTGTCGAGGGCACCTGTAGGCTCGTCGGCGAGGATGATTTGTGGATGTGTGATGAGGGCACGGGCAATAGCGACGCGCTGTTTCTGGCCGCCCGACATTTCGCTCGGCAGATGGTGTGCCCAGTCGCGCAAGCCCACTTTCTCCAGATACTCCATGGCGAGTGCGTTGCGCTTGCGACGGCTCACACCTTGGTAGAAGAGGGGTAGGGCGACGTTCTCCATCGCGTCCTTGTAGGGGATGAGGTTGAACGACTGGAAGACGAAGCCAATCATGCGGTTGCGGTAGTCGGCAGCACGGGTCTCGCTGAGGTTCTTGATGAGGGTGCCGTTAAGTGTGTACTCGCCTTCGTCGTAGTCGTCGAGGATGCCAAGGATATTGAGCAAGGTCGATTTGCCCGAACCAGACGCACCCATGATGGCAACAAACTCTCCTTCTTCTATGTTGAGGTCGATACCCTTCAAGACGTGCAAGGGTTGTGCGCCCTTGTACGTCTTGTGGATACCTTTTAGACTAATCATCATGGCTTATTGTATTTTAACGACTTCGTGAATGGTCAAATTGCGTGAATCGATACTGGCCATGCCGCTGGAGTGCTTGGTGAGGCTCTCGCATTCTCCCTCCAGTTCCACCTCGCCTGCTCCACTGGTGGTGACGTTGATGTTCTTGCACTTCACGTCGAGGTCGGCATCGCCTGCGCCGTTGATGGCTACGTTGATGTCGTTCGCCCTGATGTCGGCTTTCAGGTCACCAGCACCGCTGATTTGGATGTCAGCCTTCCCCTTGCACTTGATTTTCTGTGCCTCGATGTCGCCCGCACCTGAGATGTGTAGGCTAAAGTTCTTGCACTTCAGACGGTTGATTTCCACGTCGCCCGCACCGGCGATGTTGATGGTGAGGTCGTTGGCAAACTCGATGGTGTCTTTCAGTTCGATGTCGCCCGCTCCAGACACGTTGATGCTTTCCAGTGTAGGGGCGGTAATGACGAGTCTGATGCTGGGCACGTTCAGGGGGTGGTCCTTCTTGTGATTAACCAAAAGGATGCCATCAGCCACATTGATGTCGTAGAAGACAATGGCTTTCTCGTTGCCGTATGCTTCTGCCGTGAATTCCTCGCCTTGTCTGAACTTGATGTCGGCATTGCTCGACAGGTTGATGTGGGTGAAATCGTTGAGTGAGAGGGTTTTGGTCACGACCTTTCCCCACTTCTCGCTGTCGCGGTAGTCATCCTTTCCCGCTTCTTTGCGGACGATGCGTTTCAGGTCTTCCGACGACATGTTGCATGAAGTCGTGCTGAGCAATGCCAGCCAGAGACTGATGGCAAAAATGATGTGATAGATATAGACTTTCATCGTGTTTAGAATGCTTTTTGGTAGTTGATGATTCCGTTGGTTAATTCACTCATAGTGATGTCGAGGTTCACCATCTGGCGTGCCACGTCGGGCAAAGTCTCGTTCATGAATTCCTGTCGCTTCATCTGGCGGATGGAGGTTTTCGCTCCGGGCGAGACGAAGTAGCCGAGGCCACGCTTCGTGTAGATGATGTCCTGACCCTGCAACCAGTCGTAAGCACGGGCACACGTGTTGGCATTCACCTCCACGTTGGCGGCATACTCCCTCACGCTCGGAATACGTTCGTCCTCCAAGAACCGGTCTTGCAGAATGTCCTCGCAGATGAGGTCGGCGATTTGCAGGTAGATGGCTTTGTTGTCTTTGAACTGCATAGTTGTACACATTATTTATTTATTAAGGGAAGAAGTGATTTGAGCCTTGGTGTAGAGGTGGTAGCCCTTCCAGCCACAGACAGCCGTGAGGATGAGTGCCAATGAGCCTATGATGTAGAAGCCTACAGTCATGTCGCGGATGAAGGTTTCGCCAGCATTTGGATCCATGCTGATGTGATCTACGTTGTTGGCAAACACGGCTAAAGCCACGAAGAACAGGATGACACACACGGCTCCGATGATTTGGAGAGCGATGTAGGTGAAGATGATGTTGTATTTATATTTTACCGCATTGCCAAACAGGTAGATGAACACTTCGGCGATGCAACCCGACACCATGAGGAATCTGATGGCATTGAGCAGAGCTACCCCTGTTTCATCCGGACCTTCCGTGATTGCCACTTCGCCATTGATGATTACGTGGGGGAACATGGCGTTTTTGACGAATGTTAAATTGAAGATGTCGCCTATCGCACCAGTTAGCGATGCCACACCCCCTTCGCTGCCATAGACAATCAAGGTGAGCAGGGCGTTCAATCCGTCGGCCACCAGGAGTGAGAGCAGACATACAGCGAATCCGCCTACAAGCATCAGCCCTGTGTGCCAAAGGTACTTCTCCCAGTTGGTGGCGGGCAAGGTAAGTTCGGTGATGCGCCCCTGCTTGTTGCGCAGGTTGTGTGCCCAGCAGCCAGCAAAAATCATCATCATAATGATGAGAAACGACAGTATGTAGCTGGCTGTCATCGTCATGGAATTGTAGTCGGTGGAGAAGGGGTCTCCTTGCATGGAAGGGTCGTTAGTCATGACGCCGTCTATCTGTAAGTTGTTCCATAAAGTGTAGCGAGCCGAAAAACCCACCATAGCGATGCCGATGGTGCCCACCAGTGTGACAAGTGCCAAGTTGCGGTAGAAAACTCGATTGATGGCGAGGTCGTACTTCGCGAAGTTTGCGAATCTTTCTTTGTTGAATTTCATACGTTTATCCTCCTATTTCTGCTTTGGTTAATGCTTTGATGAAGAGCTCTTCAAGGTTGACGGGTTCCTCCATGTTCATTCTCTGGTTGAGCAAGACTGCGTTTTGCTCGATGATGGTCACGTGGTCGAGCAGGGTCTCTACGTCGCGCACCTGATGGGTGGAGATGATGATTGTTTGGTCGTCTCTCATGCCTTGTGCCACCACCTTTCGGAACTGGCTCTTGCTGGGGATGTCGAGACCATTGGTCGGCTCGTCCATGAGAAGGAGCTTGGTGCGTGTGGCCAGCGCGATGCACATATAGATTTTCTTTTTCTGACCCATCGACAAAGAACCCAAGTTAATCTTTGGGATTCCATTCTCGTCGAGGGTGGCACCATTGACGTTGGTCATTTCGAACACTTCCAGCAGCCGCACCATCAGTTGCTCGTCGAAATTGGGGTAGAAGGGACGGAGCACCTTCACGTAGTCGGGCAGCAGGATGGAGGGCAGGTTGTACTCTTCGGGCACGATGAACATTTCCTGAAGTGCTTCGGGCTGACGTTCGTTGGTGTTGATGCCGTCGAAAGTGATTTGACCCTGACGGGGACGGAGCAGACCCATGATGAGGTAGAGCAGGGTGCTCTTGCCCGTACCGTTCTTGCCCAGCAAACCGTAGATGCCAGGTTCGTCGTAGGAAAGCGAGAAGTTTTCCAACACGTTGTGGATGTTGTTGTAACTGAACGTTACGTTTTCAATTTTTAGCATAGTGTTTGTTTTTATGGATATAGTATAAATTATTAGATGTATGCTGCGTAAATCTTTTTATCGATACTGCGTGAATGTTTTTCTCTTGCCTCGTCACCTCTTAACCGTACCCGTCGGGTCCGATGAGGCGCACCCGTCGGGTACGACGTGCCGCACCCGACGGGTGCGATTTGGAGGTGACGGGCGCACCTCTTGTGGGGATACCCCTACGGGTCTAACTGCGTAAGCCGTATGTATTTTTTGTTGTGCGAGGTGCATATTGTTTTGTTTTATTAGTGTACTACTTTAATAATACACTGCAAAGGTAGTGCATTTCTGATGAAACTTCCAAAAGAATCAGAAAGAATTTGCAGAAATTTAACATTCTTTTAACAATCATTCTCGAAAAAAAGCCGTAACTTTGCATCCGAAACGTGAAACACACATGTTTCGACATCATAATGAAAGTAAAGGATATCTTAGGTGCCCTTGAAGAGTTCGCTCCTCTGGCCCTGCAAGACGGCTACGATAATGCGGGATTGCAGATTGGATTAGCAGAGGATGCAGAAGCTACAGGGGCTTTGTTGTGTTTAGACGTCACCGAAGACGTTGTGGATGAGGCTGTCCTTCGTGGCTGTAACCTCATCATTAGTCATCATCCGTTGCTGTTCCATCCGTTGAAGAACATTACAGGGAAGGACTATGTGGGACGCACCATTATGAAGGCCATCAAGAATGGGGTTGCCATTTATGCCTCCCACACCAATCTTGATTCGGTATATGGTGGTGTGAACTTCAAAATGGCAGAGAAGATGGGGTTGGTGAACCCGGAATTTCTCTCGATCAAGAAGGACTGCATTTGTAGTGGTGCCGCTACCAACGCTGGCGAAGGTCTTATCGCTGATCTTCCCAATCCTCTTCCCCAAAGGGACTTCATGGAGAATGTGAAGGAAATCTTCCGTTTGAAGTCGCTCCGAGTGAATGAATCTGAAAAGAAAACCATCAAAAAGGTGGCACTGTGTGGAGGTGCAGGTGCGTTCCTCATCCCCAAGGCCATCGAGAAGGGTGCCGATGCCTTTATCACTGGTGAAATCGGTTACCACCACTTCTTTGGTCATGAGAATGACCTGCTCTTGTTGGAGATTGGACATTATGAGAGCGAGCAATTTACGATGGAACTCCTCTACGACATCATTCGTAAGGTGAATGCTACACTGCCCGTTTGCGAGGTGAAAAAGAAAACAAATCCAATAAATTATTTATAAAGGAAAATGGCAAAGAAGAAAGAGAATCCATCGGAGATGCCGGTGGAAGAGCGTTTGAAAAACCTTTATCAGTTACAAACCATCTTGACGGAGATAGACCGCATCCGTACCCTCCGTGGTGAGTTGCCGCTTGAAGTAGAAGACCTCGAAGATACGATTGAAGGTCTGAAGACTCGCATCAACAATACACAATTGGAGATTGTGGATCTTCGTCAGAAGATTGCGGAATATCGTGGTAAGATAGAGTTGGCTAACTCGCAGTTGGCTACTTATAAGGAACAAATCAACAATGTGCGCAACAACCGTGAGTATGACCTGTTGAACAAGGAAATTGAGTTCCAGACCTTGGAAATCGAGCTTTGCAACAAGCGTATTCGCGAGGCACAGACATTGGAGCATCAGAAGGTGGAGTATCAGGACAAGAGCAAGGACGACCTTGATGACCGGATGCAAGACCTTGACGTTAAGAAGAATGAGTTGGATGAAATCGTGGCTGAAACGAAAGCCGATGAGGAGAAGTTGCGTGAGAAGGCTAAGGCACTCGAAACGCTGATTGAGCCTCGTCTGTTACAGAGCTTTAAGCGCATCCGCAAGAATTGCCGCAACGGACTTGGTATCGTGTATGTGCAGCGTGATGCCTGTGGTGGTTGCTTTGCCAAGATTCCACCCCAGCGCCAGCTTGATGTGCGTATGCGCAAGAAAGTGATTGTGTGCGAATATTGTGGTCGTATCCTCATTGACCCAGAACTGGCAGGTGTGAAACTCGATGTGCCTGTTGTGGAGGAGAAGCCCAAGCGCCGCACTCGTCGCAAGAAGGATGAGGAATAGTTCTCACTTTTTTAGCTCTTCATACGTGGGTATGTCTTCTACAAAGGCATACCCACCTTTTTTAATATCTACTTTGCAGCAATAGTGCTTCAATCCATTGCTGACCACCAGCCACTCCACTTCCAGCACCATGTTGTACCTGCAAATCTGTTCGAACACCCGTTGTGTAATCTCCACATCGGGTCGTTTATACTCCACAATCATCAGTGGCTTGAGTCCTTCTTGCTGGTACACCACCGTGTCGCATCGTCGGCTCATGCCGTTCAGCGTCACCGCCACTTCGTTGGCCATAAGGGTGGAGGGGTAGCCTTTGTAGGTAATAAGAAAATGCACAAAATGTTGCCGCACCCACTCTTCTGGCGTGAGTGCCACGAATTTCTGGCGAAGTACATCCATCATCTTCACCATCCCGTCCATTTTCTTGATATTTGCCTCGAAAGGCGGTAGGTTAAGTGCTGTCATTTTTTGTCGTAAACGGTATAAATAAAAAATGGGTTGCCGCTGCAACCCGAACCTTTGTTAACCTTAAATCTAATACTATGAAAAACACGTTGCAAAGGTACGCACTTTTTTGAATAGTATCAAGAAAGTTTTGAAAAATCTTTCAAGAAAATGACATTTTAATGATTTATATCAAGAGAAAGAGCCTAAAATATGAAAAAAATATAAATCTTTAGGCGAAAATGAGGCGTATGTCATTTTTTTTTACTAATTTTACATCGTATATTGGATATGTGTAGATAGATGTGGGCTGATGTGGGGCGAAAGAGAGGGGAGTGAGGAGAGGATGAAGTGATGAAAGGACGGGGTGCGGAGACTTAAATTGGATATAATAATGACAACATATAATGAATTACAAATGGAATTACCAACCACCAACAATCGAGGACCAGGCATGTGCCACAGAGCTGGCTGAAGAGGCAAGGATTACGTTGCCGACAGCGCAGATGCTTGTGGCACGTGGCATTCGCACGCCGGAGAAGGTGCGGACGTTTTTCCGTCCGCAGTTGCAGGAACTGCACGACCCTTTCCTGATGAGGGACATGGACAAGGCCGTGAACCGGCTGAACGAGGCCATGGGGCAGCGTGAGCGTATCATGGTGTACGGCGACTACGACGTGGACGGATGTACGGCGGTCGCGCTGGTCTATAGGTTTCTGACGCAGTTCTACTCGAACGTGGAGTGCTATATCCCAGACCGTAGCGAAGAAGGTTATGGGGTTTCGATGAAGGGGGTGGATTATGCGGCGAGCCAAGGTGTGAGGCTCGTCATTGTACTCGATTGTGGCATCAAGGCCACCGAGGAAATTCAGTATGCCAAAGAGAAAGGCATCGACTTTATTATTTGTGACCATCACGTGCCCGACGAGGTGTTGCCACCGGCTGTGGCTATCCTGAATGCCAAGCGTCGGGACAACACTTATCCGTATCTTGACTTGTCGGGGTGTGGGGTGGGCTTCAAATTGATGCAGGCTTTCGCCATCAGCAATGGCATCCCGTTCAGTACGCTCATTCCGCTGCTCGACCTCTGTGCCGTGAGCATCGCCAGCGATATTGTGCCCATCATGGGCGAGAACCGCATTTTGGCGTATCATGGTTTGAGGCAAATGAACACGAATCCGAGTGTGGGACTGAAAGCGGTGATTGACGTGTGTGGGCTGACGGGAAAAGACTTGACGATGAGCGATATCATCTTCAAAATCGGGCCACGCATCAATGCCAGCGGACGCATCCAGAATGGAAAGGAGTCGGTGGACTTGCTGGTGGAGCATGATGCCAAGAAGGCGTTGGAAATGGCTGAGACCATCAACCGTTACAATGAGGAACGCAAGGAACTGGACAAGCGCATGACGGAAGAGGCAAGTCAGGTAGTGGGAGGTCTTCCGAAAATGGAGGACAAGAGTGCCATTGTCATCTATAACGCTGATTGGCATAAAGGTGTGATTGGCATTGTGGCATCGCGTCTGACGGAGGAGTTCTTCCGACCAGCAGTGGTGCTCACGCTCGATGGTGACATCGTGACGGGCAGCGCAAGAAGTGTGAGTGGCTTTGATGTCTATAAGGCCATCCAGAGTTGTGAGGATTTGCTTGATAACTTTGGCGGTCATACGTATGCTGCAGGCCTGTCGATGAAGCTGGAGAATGTGGCAGAGTTTACCCGTCGCTTTGAAGTGTATGTGCATGAACATATTGATCATGAAAAGACACGTCCTAATCTTGACATTCATGCGGTGATTAGTTTTAAGGACATCACGCCTAAGTTCTACTCGGAATTGAAGCGGATGCGCCCATACGGTCCCGACAATCCCAAGCCGCTGTTCTGTACCCAGCATGTTTACGACTTTGGAACGAGCAAGGTGGTCGGACGGAATCAGGAGCACATCAAGCTGGAGCTGGTGGACAACAAGTCAAACCGTGTGATGAACGGCATCGCTTTCGGACAGAGTTCGGAGGCACGCTACATCAAGACGAAGAACGCTTTCGACATCGTGTATAGTATCGAGGAAAATTCGCGCAAGCACGGAGAGGTGCAGTTGATTATCGAGGATATTCGGGTGAGTGAACAAGAGATTGTGGCGATGTGATGGACGCTCGTGCTCTTGACATACTCAAGGAATATTGGGGCTACGACTCTTTTCGTGGCATTCAGAGCGACATCATCGGAAGTATTCTGGAAAGACGCGACACGTTGGGACTGATGCCAACGGGTGGCGGTAAGTCAATTTGTTTTCAAGTGCCAGCGTTGATGATGGAGGGACTGTGCATCGTGGTCACGCCGCTCATCTCGCTGATGAAAGACCAAGTGCAGCAGCTCAAGAACCGTGGCATCAAGGCTGAGGCGGTCTATTCGGGCATGATGCGTGAAGACATCATCCGAGTGCTCGACAATGCTGTGCTGGGTGCTTACAAATTGCTGTATATCTCTCCCGAACGACTTTTTTCCGACCTTTTTCTGGCAAAATTGGAGCGGATGCGTCAAGTGAGCATGATGGTGGTGGATGAAGCGCATTGTATCTCGCAATGGGGCTATGATTTTCGTCCTTCTTACTTGCAGATTGCCAAGATTCGCCACTTGCTCCCTCCCGATGTGCCTGTGCTGGCACTGACGGCAACCGCTACGCCAAAAGTGGTGGACGACATACAGGAACGGCTCGGATTCCGTGAGAAGAATGTCTTTTCGATGAGTTTCGAGCGTAAGAATCTTATCTATGTGGTGCGTGAGACGGAGGATAGGGCAGGGGAGATGTTGCACATCTTGCAGGGTGTGCCGAATGGTAGTGCCATTGTCTATACGCGTACTCGTCAGCAGACGGTCGATATTGCTCGCTTTTTAGAGGAAAACGGCATCACTGCCAGTAATTACCACGCTGGTTTGACCGATGCAGAGAAGGACTATCGCCAAATTAACTGGACGAAGAACCGTGTGCGAGTGATGGTGGCGACGAATGCGTTTGGCATGGGCATCGATAAGCCCGATGTGCGGATTGTGCTTCACTTCAACATGCCCGATTCGCTCGAAGCTTATTTTCAGGAGGCAGGTCGTGCAGGACGAGACGGTAAGACTTCCTACGCTGTGCTGCTCTACAACCACCAAGACTTGAAGACGCTCAATCGGCGAGTGCCAGAAACTTATCCCGACATCGACTATGTGAAGCAGACTTACGAGAATGTGTCTTACTTCCTGCAAGTGGGGGTCGGAGAGGCTTTGGGGCGTACCTTTTACTTTCCGATGGAAACGTTTTGCCGCACCTTCCATCAGTTCCCTGTACAGACCCATGCGGCATTGAGCCTATTGAACAACGCTGGTTACATCGAGTATCATGAAGAGCAGGAATTTAAGTCTGCTCTCCACTTCATCCTCCAAAAGGAAGAGCTTTATCGTATCTACGAGACGGACGAAGACACGGACTTGCTCATCCAAACCATCCTCCGTACTTATTCGGGTGTCTTCGCCAACTTTGTCTATATTGAAGAGACTAATCTCTCTCATCTCACGGGACTCTCTGTCGAGCGTGTCTATCAGATACTCAAGGAACTGCACCACCGCCGCATCATCGATTTTATCCCTCATCGTAAGACTCCAACGGTTGGCTATACCGTGGCACGTGTCGATACCGACCTTATCCATCTTCCACCGATTGTTTACGATGATCGTAAGGCTGACTTTCAGCAACGCATCGACGAAATTGCCCATTACGTCACCTCCACCGACACTTGCCGTAGTCGTATGCTTCTCAACTATTTCGGCGAAAAGACTGACCACGATTGTGGACAGTGTGATGTTTGCTTGGCTCGCAAGAAGACCTCTTCTGCAGAAACCAATGATGTACGGGCCGCTGTCCAAGCTATCACCGCCTTCCTCCAAGACGGGAAAGGTCACAAACTCGCTGACCTCAAGACTTTACCCTTCAAAACCGCTGTTCTCGACGAAGCCATCCGATATTTGGCTGCCGAAGAACTGATTATGACCAAAGGACTTCAAGTAACACTAAAATAGATGTAAAGTTATGACACCTTTCGAAATGATTGCTCAAACTACCCAAGCCATAGCTGCTAACCCTTCCGATGCCGCTGCCTACAAGCAACGTGCCGTCACCCTCTGCCAGATGCAGCAGTACGACGAGGCAATGGCAGACCTCAACACCCTTATCGACACGCTTCACACTGAGGATGCCGAAGTGTTCCAGCTTCGTGGCACCCTTCGTATGAATCGAGGCGACAAGATGGGTGCGCTCGACGATATGCGTAAGGTTTTAGACCTCAACCCTGAACTCCTTCAACAACTCAGTGGAGAGTTTAAGACAAAAGAAAAAGGACATTGCTGATTTGCTTGGCAATGTCCTTCTTTGTTTGGAAGAATGTCTTATTTGATGTTCTTCCTTATCTTCGTCAAGTACTGCTGCATGTGTTCCTCGTCGCGGGTGTCGATAATCTCGATAATTTCCTTCATCTCTTTGCGAATCTGCTCCACCTGTCCTTTGGTGTAGGGGTTAAAGAGGATTTCGCGGAGGAGGGTATCATCCTCAGAAAGAACGCCTTTGGCTATTTTCATGTGTCGCTTGAAGGTAGTGCCAGGAGCATCCTGATGCTTCATCACGGCAGCGAAGGCGAAGGTGGAGATGAAAGGGATGGAGAGTGAGTAAGCCACCGTCTGGTCGTGTTCCTCGAAGGTGTATTCGAAGATGTTGAGGCCGAGACGTTGGTAGAGGTCCTTGAAGAAGCAACGTCCCATGTAGTCGCCCTCGTTGATGATGATGGCGTTCTCGTCGCTCAGTTTGCCAAGGTTGGCAAAGGTGGGACCGAACATGGGGTGGGTGCTCACGTAGTGAAGGCCGCTGGCCTCGTAGTACTCCTTGAAGCCCGTCTTCACCGACGAGATGTCGGAGAGGATGCACGACTTGGGCAGATGCGGGATGACTTGGTCGAACACCTTCAGCGTATATTTGAGGCTGACGGCGTTGATGACCAGTTCCGGCTCAAAGCCGTCTATCTCGTCCAGCGATGTGAAACGCTGGGTGTTGTACATGAAACGAAGTCGCTTGGGGTCTATGTCATAGACGGCCACCTCGTGGTCGAACGACAGCAGGTCGGTGAAGAACGAACCCATCTTGCCTGCTCCTAAAATCAGTATTTTCATTTGTTGATGATTTCAATCTGTTGTCTTACACTTTCCTCGTGGATGCTCTCGAAGACCTTGGCAACGAAGTCGGGACCCATGCCGCAGAGCGAACCTTGTACACCACGCTTCGACAGAATCTCGGTGTAGCGGGCGGCTTGCAGGACGGTCATATTGTGCTCTTTCTTGTAGTGGCCAATCTCGCGGCAGACACGCATACGCTTGGCCAAGATGTCCATAATCTGGTTGTCCAGTTCGTCAATCTGCTTGCGCAAACTAGTCAAGCCCTCGGTCGTGGTGTGCTCGTCGCGGATGACAAGCAGTGAGAGGATGTAGTCGAGCACTTCAGGGGTCACCTGTTGCTTGGCATCGCTCCACGCCTTGTCGGGGTCGCAGTGAGATTCGACGATAAGTCCGTCAAAGCCCAAGTCCATAGACTGCTGGCAAAGAGGAGCAATGAGTTCGCGGCGACCGCCGATGTGGGAGGGGTCGCAGATAATGGGTAGTTCGGGGATGCGTCTGTGTAACTCTATGGGAATCTGCCACATCGGGGCATTGCGGTAGATTTTCTGTTCGTAGGAAGAGAAGCCACGGTGAATGGCTCCCATACGCTTTACGCCTGCTTGGTTGATGCGCTGCAAAGCACCAATCCACAGTTCGATGTCGGGGTTGACGGGGTTCTTCACGAAGACAGGCACATCAACACCTTTCAGTGCATCTGCCAATGCCTGTACCGCAAAGGGGTTAGCTGTGGTGCGTGCTCCCACCCAGAGGATGTCAATGTCGTACTTCATGGCCAATTCCACATGCTCAGGTGTGGCCACCTCGGTAGCGACGAGCATGTGGGTCTCTTCCTTCACTTGCTTCATCCAGGGCAAAGCCTTTTCGCCATTGCCTTCGAAGCCTCCAGGCTTGGTACGTGGCTTCCACACGCCAGCACGGAAGTTGTGGCAGCCTTTCATGGCCAGTTCACGTGCCGTGGTCATCACTTGCTCCTCAGTCTCGGCGGAGCATGGGCCAGCAATCACGAACGGACGTTCGTTGTCGCTTGGCAAACCTAACTTTTCTAAATCTAATTCCATATTGTGTATTGTTTTAGTTCTTGAAAACTTCTTTAATTCTTTGAAGTGCTTCTTGCATCTTCTCGTCCTTCGCACAGAGCGAGATGCGGATGTACCTCTTGCCATTGCTGCCAAAGATGAAGCCAGGGGTGATGAAGACACGGGCTTTGTGCAGCACCTTCTCCGTCAAGTCCTCCACATCGGCGATGCTGTCGGGGATGCGCCCCCAGAGGAACATACCCTGTTGTGTGGGGTCGAAGGTACAGCCGAGGGTCGTCATAATGTCTTCGGCAATCTTGCGACGGGTGGCATACGTCTCGATATTAGCGTTTGTGTGCCATGCCTCCGTGTTCTCGTATGCTTGTGCGGCAGCCAGTTGCAGCGGTCGGAACGTGCCCGAATCGATGTTGCTCTTGATTTTCAGAATCCACTGAACGAACGTGCTGTTCGTCGCCAACATTCCCACGCGCCAACCTGGCATGTTGTGGCTCTTCGACATCGAGTTGAACTCAATGCAGCATTCCTTCGCCCCAGGCACTTGCAGGATGCTCAGGTGCTCGTCTCTGTTCAGGATGAAAGAGTAGGGATTGTCGTTCACCACCACGATGTTATGCTTCTGGGCGAATGCCACAATCTTCTCATACAGTTCACGAGTGGCACGTCCACCTGTCGGCATGTTCGGATA
>JAEEGL011318821.1_pt1 | contig 14801 bp, 13 predicted proteins | sample 9134231 | NCBI WGS metagenome assembly JAEEGL01 (sample SAMN16246548, study PRJNA631951) | gut metagenome | biome: gut microbiome; feature: rumen; material: fiber-attached | host: Bos | place: Iran: Karaj | collected 2018-10 | reverse complement strand
TGACCCTTCTGAAAGCCAGATAATTGTCATCATCGTAATAGCCGTCCGTCAGATACGAAGGATCAAAGCCCTCAAATTCCGTATCGGTCACCAGAGTTTCCTTACCGTACCAGTACGCCGAATAGAGAAAGGCATCTTCCCCCTCCTTTAACAGGCCGTAGTACTCAGGGTCAAAGTTTATCTCCTTAAGGGTCATAAGCACCTCAAGAGGGATATCTTCGGTCCTTACCCGAAACATAGAAAGATCGCTTCGGGTATCATCGGGGAAAACAGGATCACAGACCACATCAGTCCGGCTCCCGTCATAGAAGGTAAGCCGGCAGGATGCACCCTTCAGAGTATTAAGGACATGGCCGGCGCTCAGAAAATATACAAAATCAGGCGTTATTTTATATACACAGCCGCTGCCGGTATAGTAATTCCATTCTGAGTTGGGGGCATCAAAATCGGCATAGAGATTAACCGAGGTGGTCTTTACCAGCTCAAGAGCCCTTTCCCTGTCCGGCGCTTCAAGCGAATGATATTCAAAATAACCTGCGTCCGTGAGTATGCCAAGCTTCTTAAGGCTCTCCTTAATATCGCCCTTTCGGTATTCCTCGATTATCAGGTAGTATATGGCTTCCAGATAGCGCGTATGGCTGTCCCTGTAATCCCCGAGGGCAGAAAACATTCCGGCCGCCCGCTCGTAGTTCCGGCTTTCAAGGTACTTAAGCGCAGTCCTGTGATCGCTCTCCTTTAATAAGCGTTTTGAATCCCTGTAGCCGGTCTCTGACAGCGTAAGATAGATCTCTGCCGCCTCCTCATTTTGGCCGCCCCTTAAAAGAGCCCTTCCCTTTTTATATAAGGTTTCGGTGGCAAGCTCTGCGCTGTCCCTGTAATAAGGGATACGCCCGTAATCTCTTATTGCGCCGTCAAAATCTCCGCTTTCCGCTTTGATCCCGGCCCGCTCGTAAACCATAAAGGGGTAAAAAAGGCCTATTGAAAAAAACCCTGCCGCAAACATAAAAAGCGCCAGGGATATTGCTATTCGAAGATCTGTAATGCTCAGCCTGTCGGAGGCAAGATCCTCGTATTTATTGTAGAAATCGTATGTAAAAGCATTCTGCGGCAGCATTTTTCAGGATCGGGAAACAAAAAGCTTATCCCGGATTACTCCCTTTGGATCTTTTATGAGCAGTATGACCACCCAGATTATCAGGGCAAACGCCACCACCGAGAGCCCAAGGAAGGTATCGTTGAGCATATCCTCTGCAGAGGGAGAAAAGTACGAAGCGCCGAGCTCCACATATTCCGCAACGGCGTCACACAACCACATTATCGATGCTCCCCAGAACATAAAGCACAGCGTCCCAAGCCTTAAGGAATAATCCGGTGCCTTCTTATACCAGAGTACTGTACTGAAAACAGCTGCAAAAACAGAGATCAGTAAGGTCACAGTAATCCCTCCCTTTATTTGTCGGAGTCATCCTTTGTTATTGCCTTTGCCGGCTCAGCCTTAAACTGTGAAACCGCCTTTTTCTCCATGGCGTTTGAAACGAGCACCATTCCGCCCCATACGGCAGTTATCAGAAGGGCCATGGAAACGCCTACCGTGCCCATCTCGTTAAGCATCTCAGCCCTGTCGGCGGGATCTCCCATCGCAGTAAGGAACGGGAAGAAAGCAGTCACCTCTCCGTGCCAGATATGCTCGAAGGCCAGCAATACCGAACCTCCGGCAAGCAGCTTTGTAAGCCATTTCAATTTATCTGAAAACGGTATCCGGTGAGCCTCGTCGTATACCTTTACCTCCGTACCGTTAAGATTTTCGATCTCATGGGCCTCATCATGACTGACCTTCTTTGTAATGGCAGCCGAAACAACCGCTTCTGCGGCTGGTACCAAAAAACAAGCCATAGTTTACACCTCCTTAATGAGTGAAAAGCCGCTCTTTACCTGAGAAACAACCGGCAATATCAGCCTTTGCTCAGAACTCCCCGGCTCTGTATACATTGAAAGTATATAATATACAATAAATCATGTCAATATTTGTATGCCTTTATACTGTAACAAGCCCTTCATCCTTCATGCACTGGAGGGATTTGAGGATCCCGAGCTTGGCGTGGGCCCAGGTGAGGCCTCCCTGAAAGAATACCGTATAGGGCTCTCTCAAGGGGCCGTCAGCCGAAAGCTCTATGGAGGAGCCGGATACAAAGGCCCCGGCGGCCATGATCACCTTCGAATCATACCCCGGCATATCCCAGGGCTCGGGCACCACAAAGGAATCAACGGGGGCTGCCGACTGTATCCCCCTGCAGAAGGCAATGAGCCTTTCGGGGGAGCCAAGCTCCACCGCCTGGATTATGTCATGCCTCTCCTCTTTTCCGCCGGGGATCACCTTAAAGCCCAGCTTTTCATAAAGATTAGCCGCAAATATGGCGCCCTTCAGCGCCGAAGCCGTTACATAGGGGGCCAGGAAAAGCCCCTGATAAAAGCTCTGTATAACGGACAGGGACGCTCCCACCTCTTTGCCCAGGCCCGGAGAGGTAAGCCTGTAAGCCGCGTTTTCGATGCATTCCTTTTTCCCGACGATATAGCCGCCGATGGGGGCCAGACCTCCTCCGGGATTTTTTATGAGCGAGCCGACTATCATATCCGCCCCCGCCTCCAGGGGCTCTCTTTCCCCTGTAAACTCTCCGTAGCAGTTATCCACCATTATTATCACATCGGGCTTTACCGAGCGGATGAAGGTTATGAGCTCCTCTATCCTGTCCACCGAAAGCGTGGGCCTCTGCGCATAGCCCTTCGAACGCTGTATGGTGATCATCCTCGTCCTGTCGTTGATATTCTCTTTTATGGCATCAAAGTCAAAGCTTCCGTCCTCAAGAAGCTCCGCCTGCCTGTAGCTTATCCCGTATTCCTTAAGGGAGCCTTTTGAATCCCTGATCCCTATGACCTCCTCAAGGGTATCATAGGGCTTTCCCACGGGAGACATAAGCTCATCGCCCGGTCTTAAGTTTGACATCAGCGCCAGAGCCAGGGCATGGGTGCCGCAGGTTATCTGGGGCCTTACCAGGGCGTCTTCTCCCTTAAACAGCGAGGCATAGACCTTTTCCAGCGTATCTCTTCCCAGATCATTATAGCCATAGCCCGTGCTGCCCTGAAAACAGGCCTCCGATACCCTGTTCTCCTGCATGGCCCTGATCACCTTCAGCTCATTGAGCTCAGCCGTCCTGTCGATCTTTTCAAATCTTTCCGACAACTGTGAAAGCACCGCATCGCCGAAATCCAAAACATCACTGTCTATACCCAGTTGCTTATATAATCGTTCCATATTTCCTCTTTATCTGTCCTCAAGGATAAAATCAACCGCTCTGTCATAGTCAAGGCCAAAATCGTTAAAATCAAGCATCCTGACGTCTCTTTCCCTTCGAAACCAGGTATACTGCCGCTTGGCAAAATGTCTGGTATCCCGCTTTATAAGCCTTACCGCCTCCTCCAGGTCATAATCGCCTGCCAGGTATCTGTATATCTGCCGGTATCCCAGCCCCTGCATTGATATGTTTTTATCGGTAAGCCCCATGCTCACAAGCTTTTCAACCTCGTCAACCAGTCCTTCTTCCATCATCTTATCAACCCTTTTGTCGATGAGACCGTATATCTCTGCGGGCGGCCTGAAGAGGCAGTAATATCTGAAATCATAGGGTGAGGGCTTGCGTCTCATGCTTTCGTTATGAGCCGATATGGGCTCTCCTGTCTCCGCGTAGTATTCTATCGCCCTGATCACCCTTTTGATATTATTTTCATGGATGATTTCCGCGCTTTTTTCATCGATGCCGGCAAGCAGGGAGTGAAGAAAGCGGGCGCCTTTTTTTTCTGCCATGCTCTCCAGGGCTGAACGCAGATCAAGCTCTCCCTTTTCCGACAATTCAAAAAGCCGCTTCAGATCTGCCTTCCCATCGGGATCAAAAAGACTCTCTGTAATCTCGGCAGATCCCTCCTTCGGGCCTTTCGGCAGCGGCTTTGAAAAATCGATATCATAAAGAACAGACTGGATATAAAACCCTGTTCCTCCTGCTATCACAGGATGCCTTCCCCTTGAATAAATATCTTCAAGAGCGGCATTTGCAAGCTCTTTAAACTTAAATACATTAAAATCCCGGTCCGGCTCCAGGCAGTCTATCAGGTGGTGGGGCACTCCCTGCATCTCGTCTTTGGTTATCTTTGCTGTTCCGATATCCATATGACGGTATACCTGCATGGAATCCGCAGAAACGACCTCACCGTTTATCCGTTTTGCAAGCTCTACCGCAAGACGGCTCTTGCCCGCGGCCGTCGGCCCCGAAATGATAGTAAGCTTTCTTTTCATATACTCGATAACATAATCGGCTGCCGTTACATGGAAAGCAGCCTCTCCCGCTCCTGCATCATTTTTGAATACAGGCCGTGATAATCCCCCTCTTTTTTGAAACGCAGAAGCTCCGTAAGCTCACTCATGGGCTTATAGATAGGAGTAATGGCAAGATTGCCGACCACTCCCTTCAGGGCATGCGCCATCTCAAAGGCCTTTTCCATATCCGACTCCCTCAGAGCCCCGCCCAGGGCTTCAAACCGCTCGTCGGAAAGGCCGAGATCCACCATCTTAAGATAAAACGCCTCATTATTCATGCATCTGGCAAGCCCGTCCTCAACATCCGCACCGTATTCTCTAAGCTTATCAATAGTCATCTAATATTCCCTTTCCCCGCGCCAATTTGCCTGCAAATTGTGCGCTTCGGAACAAACTTTAGTTTGTTCCGATTCAGTCAGCTTGCTGACTGAATAATTTCCTTACCTGCGCCGATCTGAGCCAAAACTCTTTTTTACTTTGTCGTTTACTGTAATTTTCAGTATACAAAATACAGGTCTGAAATTCAACTCCGATTAGAAAATGGATTTGTTTATTGTTTAAAAATATGCTACATTAAAAGGTACAGATCGGTCCGCTTATGGGATCGGATGCATTCCTTACATCATCGCGATTTTTACGGGAGGCAGGATGATGAAGAAAATAATGATCGTTGATGACGAACAGGTCTCTCTTTTGATGACAAATCATATTCTTTCAACCGCATATCAGACCTACATGGCAAGCTCCGGCATGGAAGCAGTGGATGTTTTTGAAAAGGAAAACCCCGACATGGTGCTTTCCGATCTGAGAATGCCGGGGATGTCCGGGCTTGAGCTTAAACAAAGGCTGTCAGAGCTTTACGGCAGACAGATCCCCTTCATGTTCATGACCGCCGATCATGATGATGAAACCGAAAGCAAGGGCTTTGAAAACGGTGCCATGGATTTCATCAGAAAGCCCTTCAGGGCAGACGTTCTGTTAAGGCGGGTCGATAATATCCTTCAGACAGTCGAAAAGCTGAACACACTGAAAAGCGCTGCGGAAACGGACCGGCTGACCGGGCTTTTGAACAAGGTATCCGCGGTGGAGGAAATAGATGCACTCTGTCACAACAGCCAGGGAAGCCTTATGATGATCGATCTTGACAGCTTTAAGCTGGTAAACGATCTGTACGGCCATGAGGCAGGGGATAAGCTTCTGGTGGCCTTTGCGGATATACTGCGCTCCGTGGTCCGTTCCAACGATGTTCTCGGAAGGATAGGCGGCGACGAATTCATAGCCTTCTGTCAGAAGGTCTCGGAGGAGCCCGTGATAGCCGGCAAGGCTACGTATATAAATGACCGGCTCATTGAGGCCGCAAAGGATATCATGGGTCAGGATATGAACATTCCTCTCGGAGCCTCCATCGGCTGCGTCTTCGCCCCCGATGAGGGGAGCGACTATCCTACCCTGTTTAAAAAAGCCGATAAGGCTCTATACAGTGTGAAACATAACGGAAAACACGGTTACCGTATATACAGGGATATGGAAACCGGGGATGGGCGGGAACATACGGTGGCGTCTGACATAGCCAACATGAGCATGATCCTCGGTGAAAGAAACCGCGCAAAGGGCGCCTACTGTCTCTCCCTCGAGGACTTCAGAGTGGTCTTTCAGTTTCTGAGCCGTGTCAACGTCAATTATAAACGGAGCGTTTGGATAGTTCTCTTTTCCGTCAGCTCCAAAGAGGATTCCGAGCTTCCCCGGGAAACCATAAAGGAGGTGTTCCGTTCTTCCTTAAGACAGAGCGATGTGGTAACTCACAGCAGCAGGAACCAATATATGATCCTTCTTCTGGAGATGAGCCCCTTTAATATCGAGGTGGTCATAGACAGGATAATGAACAAATGGAATGCCTGCAGTGAGCTTACGGGATTTGAGCTTACATATGAGCTTGACCTTCTGAAATAAGCTGCATCAAGAGGCAAAAGATTCTTTGCCTCTCAGGCCATCCTGCTTCGCTTACCAGTCCTCATCCTCATCCTCATAGTCCCCGTCCGGCTCCTCATCATCCTCGTCATAGCCATCCTCGTCAAAGACGTCATCATCAAAATCAAGGCTCTTCCCCACATGCTCGGCAGGCGTCGGAAGCGGATTTTTAAGGGGTTCTCCCCTTCCGGGCTTCCTTCCTTGTATCTCATCATCCATAGCTTCGTCATAACCGGCATCATCCTCATAGTATTCATCCTCATCCGGATACTCCCCGTCATCGCTCTCCTCGTCTTCATAATACTCCTCTTCTGAGTAATCTTCTTCGTAATATTCCTCTTCCTCAGTATCAGAGTCATCCGCGGGTTCTTCCGGCCCATCAACGGAAACTGTCCTCTTCTTCCTTTCGGGACGGGCTCCTTCTTCCTGCTCTTGTTCTGTTTCAGCGGCAAGCCTTTGTCTTTCTTCCTCCTCGTCCCTCTTTATTTCCTCGTAGAGCTCCTCATCCTCTCCTATAAAGATCAGGGCTCTTGCCCGGCGCAGGATCTCCTCGCGCTCCTCCTCGGTAAGCTCGTAAGCCTCCTCCTCTTCATCAGGCTCCTCCTCAGTCTCCCAGATATCCTCCTCCACAAAGGCCTCCGGGTGCTGGTTTTCATACATATAGGCAAGGCCCGCGCAGGCAAATACTATCAGGATCTCAAAGATATAAAAGCCGTTTGCGTCTGCCAGAGCCTTAAAAAAGGCCGTAAAGAGCATTCCCGTGCTCATGAGCATTATAACAACGGCTCTGGTGTTCCTGCTTCTGAACATATAGATCACACAGCTTCCGGAAAGCACCAGTGAGAACATATATATGAGATTTGTGGCCAGCTGCAGCCACGAAGCCTGTATCGCCGATATGCCGGTGCCGTCCTTCTTGAAAAGGAAGTAATAGTTTTCGGTAATATTCTGATTCTGATTGTTGATCTCCTCCTGAAAGCTTTCATACACCTGAGAAAGCTCATAGCGCTCTCCGGTCTCCTCGTTTTCCTTAACGTTGAACCTTGAAACACAATGACGCAGCACTTTTGAGACCGGAACTCCCAGAGATCCTGCCTTAAGAGCGGCAAAGATAAGGAATACTCCGATAAATACCCCGAGAGTAATTAAAAAAGATCTGAGATTTCTGTCCGAATAAATGAAAAAATGGGTAATGAGCAGAATAATAAAGATTATCGTAACCGGATCGGTTATGAGCATGACCGCCGCAAAAAAGCCCAGGGTGCAGTCAAGAGTGATTCTCATCCAGGTGCGCATATCTTCATGAAGATATATCTGCGTGTAAAGATCGAAGCAAATAAACACGGTCAGCGCAAACAACGGTACAGAATTATAGGAATAGACCGCAAAGGCCTGGGAGGGTATGAAAAGCGATGCAAAAAAAGCGATCACGGCGCACACTCTGCCTCCCACGGCATGGGATATATGGGCCGCAAGCAGCGCAGTCATGAGGATAAGCGTGATATTTACGTGCATGACTGCCCCCGGATCGACATCCGAGATCTTAAAAATTATGGAAAGAAGCACCGCATACGCATAATCAACAGGGTTATCCAGACATTTGGTGACAACGTCAAGACTCCCGCTTAAGGTTCCGTCATTGATAAAGACAGCCGCGCGGTAGAAAAGAGAATCCTCTACGGACAGTGTATTTTCGTATTTCAGCCTGGAAATAATAAAAAAAACACCTATGAGCACGATCATAACGATCTCCAGAATGGTATATCCTATGGAGGCCGTGCTCTGCGGCGAAATAGCGATAAGCTTTGTGATAAGATTTATCAGTACGAACACCAAAACAAGGATTCCTCCGAATATCAGCATATAGAAGAATCCTTCGTTCTGTGCGATTATCTGATCATAAAGGGTGGAGAAAAGAATAAAAGCTATGACGATCAGAGTAATAACGCCTATTATTATAGTTGCCTTGCCGCTTTTTTGCCGCATTTTTTATCCTTATGGATCAAGCCCGCAGGGCTCTTATTCATCCCAGTTATGGTATACTGCCTGAACGTCATCGTCCTCATCCAGAAGATCCAGAGTACGCTGAAGGTTCTTTATGGCGCCTTCATCAGTCAGCTTTACGTAATTCTGCGGGATCATGGTGACTTCGGCGGACAATAAAGGGATCTGCGCATCGGAAAGAGCTTTTCTGACGGCTTCAAAATCATCCTCTGAGGTCAGGATCTCGTAAGACTCCTCTTCGTCGGAAAAATCATCGGCTCCGGCATCGAGAGCCATCATCATCAGCTCATCCGGATCGATATCCGTTTCCTCTTTGTCTATGATTATCTGTCCCTTTTTATCAAACATATAGGAGACGCAGCCCGGGGTTCCGACACTTCCGCTGCCCTTTGTAAAGGCCGAGCGCACGTTGGCTGCCGTTCTGTTCTTGTTATCCGTAAGGGCATCGACTATGATGGCTATGCCGTTGGGGCCGTATCCCTCATAGGAAACATACTCGTAATTAACGTTTCCGGCATCTCCCGCAGCCTTCTTGATACCTCTTTCGATGGTATCGTTGGGCATGTTATTGGCCCTTGCCTTCTGAATGATAGCCTGAAGCTTGAAATTGTTATTGGGATCAGGCCCTCCCTCCTTTACGGCTACGGCGATCTCACGCCCTATGATAGTAAAGATCTTACCCTTGGCCGCATCGTTCTTTTCCTTTTTATGCTTGATATTAGCAAATTTTGAATGTCCTGACATAATACACCTCTCTAAGCATCTGTTCGCAACTGTTCAGAACCAGTTAGTAAACGTAATGTTACTATTCACAGCCGAATCGCGCACTTGCTGCGCGATTACGGGCCACAACTTATGGCTTGAGATTGGTTTTGCCCATCGCCGAGGGCGATTTTTAATGGCAAAACCCGTTACTATCACAGCCCAAAAGGCTGTGAATAGTAACAACGTAATATACAAATCAGTATCCCGACAGTTCCGAATTATACCATCATTTTCCCTTTGATACAACTCTTAGGAGCTGTTGCAAAATAACATATAAGTTTTTTTCAACAGATCCTTAAGAATAATGTCTCGGCACTCTCGGCGAGATCTCACATACCAGCTCGTAGTTAAAGCGGCCCGAAAGCCTCCCCAGCTCCTCGGCGGTGATCTCTTCATCGCCCTGTCTGCCCAGAAGCACCACCTCATCATGCTCCTGTGCCCCGGGGATATCGGTGACGTCCACCATCATCTGGTCCATGCATACCCTTCCGAGCACCTTTGCTCTTTTTCCCCTGATAAGGACATAGCCCTTATTCGACAGGCTCCGGGGATATCCGTCCGCATAGCCTGTGGGAATGGTGGCAATGACAGTCTCCCTCTCAGTTACAAAGGTTCCTCCGTAGCTGACAGGTGTATCCTTCGGAACCCTTTTAATATATATTACGGAGCTTTTCAGCGAAAGAGCGGGTACAAGTCCAAAACGCTTTATATCCACCTCATCGGATGGCCTGAGGCCGTAGATGATGATCCCTGCCCTTACAAGGCCGGTATCAGTCTCCTTAAGCTCCAGGATGGCCGCCGAATTGGCGCAGTGCCTGTATTCAAACTCTATCCCGTTTTCCGCGCAGGCCGCCGTAAAGGAATCAAACCGCTCAAGCTGTGTATGAGCAAAGCTCTTATCATATTCATCAGCCTTTGAAAAATGAGTAAAAATACCTTCCATTATAATATCGGGCAGCTCGTTTATCTCCTTTACCAGGCTAAGCCCCTCCTTTGTACAGGGCACACCTATGCGCGACATGCCGGTATCGACCTTGATATGGATACGCGCTGCTCTGCCGAGCTTTTTTGCGGTTTCGGACAAAAGCACTGCAGTCTCTTTTTTGAATACCGCCGGACGTATGTCCTCACTTATCAGCCGCTCATAGTCCTCCGGCCAGGTATAACCCAGGATGAGGATCGGTTTTTTTATCCCCGCGTCGCGAAGCTCAAAGGCCTCCTCCGCGGTAGCCACCGCATAGCCGAAGATATGCTCCTCCTTCTCGAGGATCTCTGCTGTCGGTACTGCGCCGTGACCGTAGCCGTCGGCTTTTATGACCGCAATTATACGACTCTTTTTATCGAGGGTCCGGTGTATGGCTCTGAGATTGTCCCTAATTGCCGTTAAGGAAACCTCGGCATATAACCTGTTATCACTCACTCAAAACACTCCTTTAAATATGATATCACATCCCTTGCGCTCAGTGCGCTTTTCCCCACCTCCAAAACCGCCTTATCCGCGGCATGGCCATGGATGAAGGCTCCGTAAGAGGCTGCATCAAAGGCCGGCAGCTTCTGGGCTAAAAGCCCCGCGATGATCCCAAAAAGAGTATCTCCCATTCCCGCGCAGGCCATCCCGTTATTGCCGCTGGTATTCAGCCTGTAGCGGGAGGAAGGACCGGTGATTACTGTTCTCGTGTCCTTAAGGACGCAGATCAGGTTAAGCCTCTCGGCGGTGATCCTGGCCGCATGGATGATGTCATCAAGGATAACGCTCTTCTCAATGTCTAAAAACCCTGCCATTTCCATGATATGGGGTGTGATTATTATGTCTCTGGTATGATTTTTTAACAGATGATCCTCATGCTCCTTAAGCAGATAGATCGCATCCGCGTCAATAACAAGGGGCTTTTGTGACCGCTCCAGCATAAGCTTTAACATCCCGGCGCTTGAGGAGCTTCTTGTGATGCCCGGTCCTATCGCCAGGACATCCGCCCATTCCATCGCTTCAAGGAGCTTTCGCTCTTCAAAATAAATATCGCTGTGGGTATCCACCATGGCCTCGGGGCAGTTATTCAGTATCAGATCCCTGTTCGCCTCATGGGTAAAGACCCTGACCATACCCGCTCCGCAGGCAAAGGCCGCTTTCACGGCAAGAAGGGCGCAGCCTCCTATATCCTTCGAGCCCGCGGCGATCAGCACCTTTCCGTAGGTTCCCTTATTGGAATAATCCTTTCTGTGAATACAGGGCAGATCCGAGGGCTCTATCGCGGTGCAGGCCGGTCCGGAATCCATAAAAGCCCTGTCATTGATGCCTATGTCCGTACAGATGAGCCTGCCGGTATGCTCTGCCCCCGGATATAACAGATGACCCTGTTTTTTATAGCCGAAGGTCACGGTCATGTCCGCCTTTACCGCCGCTCCAAGAACCTTGCCGGTATCCGTCGCTATTCCCGAGGGAATATCCACGGAAAGGATATAGGCACCGTCTGCTCCGGCCTCGTTTATCTTTTTAACGATATCTATGTTTTTTTCATCCAGCGGCCTGTTGAGACCGATCCCGAACATAGCGTCTATTATCAGGGTAGATCCGTCCGAAGCCCAGTCAAAATCCCCGGGAGTTTCCATGGGAACCTCATATTTATAACAGATCTCCTTCTGAAGTCTCGCCTGTCTTGACATGGAGGAAGGGTCGCTTTTTCCGGTATAGAGGATATGGCTGTTTATACCTCTCTCCGTAAGGATCCTTGCTATGGCAAAGCCGTCTCCGCCGTTGTTTCCGCTTCCGCAGATGACCAGCACGTCTCCGGTATCAAGCCCCTCCTTTGCGATGATATCGGCAACGCTTAGGGCGGCCCTCTCCATGAGAACCTCCGGAGGAACCCTGAAATAATTTATGGTTGTTTCATCCAGCTTACTCATTTCAGCCGCGGTCAGAATTGCTTCCATCCTTATCAGTCCTCCGCTCCGGCCCGTTTTCAGGCCGGATCATTTCCTCTGCTTCTTAATGTAGGCTCATACCTCATATCAAACAGCTCCATCACGTCCTGGCCGAAAATATCATGCATAAAGGAATACAGCTCGGAATTATAATACTCCTTTTCCTGTTTGGTGATCAGCTGCTTCTTAAGCTCTATCCGTATCTTATGGATCCAGTCGGATATCTGCTCGATCTCGTCGGTATTGGCGGAAAGCTTTTCGTAGCAGAGAGCCATGGTATTTAACATCAGCTCCCGGTTTACCCTGTCGATCTCTCTCGGAAGCTCTATCATCTCATCCTCATGAGCGGCCAGCTTTTCATTGGCCTCATCGATGAGTCTCTTGTTATCGGCTATCTTCTTTTCGGCGGCTGCCTTGTCGGCTCCCTTTCCCTCACCATCGTTCATGTGCTCCACGATGTCGTTCATAAGATCGTTCTTAAGCTTTTTAATGCTCTTCAGCTCGGTATTAAGCCTGCCCTGTTTTTTCAAAAGCTCCGTAAGCTCTGCCTCGAGCCTTACGATCTCATCGGTGGTCCCGGTCTTCTTAAACAGCTTGTGCCATTTATTGTCAAGTATCAGTACCGGGATCTTTGCTTCCTTTATAGCTTCCCTGAACTTTTCCTCCGAATAAGCCATTATTCCGCATCCTTACCTTCAAGCTTATACGACAGCTCCAAAAGGCTGTCATAAAGATGTACATTGACAACAACGATATTATCGGGAACATTTAAGTCGATATGGGCAAAGTTCCAGATCCCCTTTATACCGCATCTGACCAGCTCCTCTGCCACCGCTACGGCCTCGCTCTTGGGGATCGTAAGCACGGCAATGTCGATATCCTCATCCCTTATAAACTGCTCAAGGTCATCCATCCTGCAGATCGGTATGTCGCGGATGAGCTTCCCGTGCTTTTCGGGATCGATATCAAAAATACCCTTGATCTTAAAGCCTCTTTTTTCAAAGGTGACGTAATTTGCCAGTGCCTGTCCCAGGTTTCCGGCTCCCACCAGGATGAGCCTGTGTTCCCTGTTAAGCCCCAGGATCTTACTTATCTCCTCGTGCAAAAGCTTTACATTATAGCCGTAGCCCTGCTGTCCGAAGCCTCCGAAATGGTTCAGATCCTGCCTTATCTGGGAAGCGGTCACCTTCATAAGGACGGAAAGGTCATGGGAGCTTATCCGCTCAACCCCGTCGTCCTTCAGATCTCCCAGATATCTGAAATACCTGGGCAGCCTTTCTATGACGGCACGGGGGATACCCTTTTCATGAATCTGCCCGTTTAATTTTTCATCCATTTCCTCCGCGCCCCGAAATCCTACAGATAATTCTCAAGGGTCTTTCTGCCAGCCTTGATAAAGTCAAGACTGTTTAAGGTCACGGTCTCTTCGATAGTGGTTATAAGTGTCAGATCCCTTGTCATATACCCGCTTTCAATGGTCTCTATCGTAGACTGCTCCAGCTTGTCGGCAAATTTGACAAGCCCGGGTATTTCGTCAAGCTCTCCTCTTTTTCTGAGGGCGCCGCTCCATGCAAAGATGGTGGCCACGGAATTTGTCGAGGTCTCTTCTCCCTTTAAGTGCTTATAGTAATGTCTCTGTACGGTTCCGTGAGCTGCCTCGTATTCATATATTCCCGAAGGGGATACCAGAACGGAGGTCATCATTGCCAGAGAACCGAAGGCAGAGGAGATCATATCGCTCATCACATCTCCGTCATAATTCTTGCAGGCCCAGATCATGCCTCCCTTTGACTTCATTATCCTCGCAACGATATCATCGATCAGGGAATAGAAATACTCTATGCCCGCAGCTTCAAAACGATCCCTGTATTCGGATTCATAAATATCATTGAACACGTCCTTGAAATGATGGTCATACTTCTTGGAGATCGTATCCTTTGCGCCGAACCACAGATCCTGCTTGCGGTCAAGGGCATAGTTAAAGCAGCTCCTTGCAAAGCTCTCAATGGAGGGCGTTGAGTTGTGGATACCCTGGACAATACCTCCCTCATCCGAGAAATCATGGATCAGGGTTCTTTCCTCGCTCCCGTCCTTTTTCGTAACTACCAGCTCGGCCTTATCCCCCGCCTCCGTAGTAAGCTCGGTATTTGCGTAGATGTCTCCGTAGGCATGACGGGCGATGGTGATGGGCTTCTTCCAGTTCTTTACACAGGGCTCGATCCCCTTTACGATGATCGGAGTTCTGAATACAGTACCGTTTAAAATGGAACGGATGGTGCCGTTGGGGCTTTTGTACATCTTCTTAAGCTTGTATTCCTCAACTCTCTGAGCGTTGGGGGTAATGGTCGCGCATTTGACCGCTACTCCGTATTTTTCCGCAGCCTTAGCCGAGTCCACGGTGACCTGATCATCCGTCTCGTTCCTGTGCTCAAGTCCGAGGTCATAGTATTCGGTCTTAAGCTCGATGAAAGGAGTGAGCAGCTCGTCCTTGATCATCTGCCACAGGATCCTGGTCATCTCATCTCCGTCCATCTCAACCAAAGGGGTCTTCATGATAATTTTTTCCATTTCTGTTCTCCTCTCCGCGCTGATTTGTTTACAAATCATGCGCTTAGGTTCAAACTTTAGTTTGAACCGATCCGGTCCGTTTTTCGGACCGGATCATGTCCTCTGCGCTGATTTGTTTACAAATCATGCGCTTAGGTTCGAACTTTAGTTTGAACCGTTCCGTTTTATTTCGGATCTCTCAATGTAATATTTAAATCCTGACATGCTACCT
>JAEEGL010495566.1_pt1 | contig 14801 bp, 7 predicted proteins | sample 9134231 | NCBI WGS metagenome assembly JAEEGL01 (sample SAMN16246548, study PRJNA631951) | gut metagenome | biome: gut microbiome; feature: rumen; material: fiber-attached | host: Bos | place: Iran: Karaj | collected 2018-10 | reverse complement strand
TTAAGCTCTGCCCTGAGCATCTCCATAAGCTCCTTTAAGGATACCTTATCATCGGTATCATAAGAATCATCGTTTACCGTGAGACACTTAAGCTTTCTGTCAAAGATCGTCTGGGCGACATGGTTATATTTCCTGTCAAACTCAAGCGGGGATTCGGAAACCACACTCCCTGTTCCACCGGAATGTGCAAGCTGAATATAAACAACCCCGTCGTGTTCATAGACATTAAGTGTCTGGCTTAGATCCAGAAAATGCTCCAGCTCCTGTCTGTCCTCAAGCTTTTCCTCAAATTTGTGTGAAATGTCCGCAAGTTTCATTTTTTTCCTCCTGTTATAAATCCCTAAAATTATAATATATTATCCAATCTTATTATCTGCCTCTGCCTTACCGCTGTGGGCACCATACTCTCCACTAACTTTGCCGTTCTGTCACGCATTACAGCCACCGTAAGCTTCACATCCTTACCATACTCAAAAACAGCAGCCTCATATGCACAACAGATCAGCTCAGACAAAGCCGTCTTATCCATAGCCCAAACCAGTTCAAGCACCAGGTTCCCGTCAGTTCCCTCGGTTACAAGAACCGCACCGCTGGGGACCTTGTCTTTAATACAGATAAAACTAAGATCCGGGAGATAATCATCGAGATCAAAATCTCCGGGAACCGGTATCGGCCGGTTGTCTTTTTCAAGGGCTTCCATGAGAAGATCCCTCTGCTTTTCAGAAGCAGCCTCCAGACTTATACAATCCGTCTTACCCTCTGTCTTTTTAAGCGGTTTTGAATCCGATACCTCCGAAAGAGAAAATTCATATACGCTGCCTTCAAGAATAACCCTCCGCATGGCGATACGCACATTCCTTTCAACAAGGGCATAGCTTATTTCAGGAAGAAGTTTTTCAAGAGCTTTTGTTGCCTCCCCCACAAGAGAATACCGGTATTCCTCAATAAACCTGAGGATCCTGCCTGTTACAATGCAAAAAGTTCTGACCATGATCCAGCCGTTAAACAGCTTTCTCCATCTGCTGCCGTCAAGTCCTCTTGCAGCATCTGTAATCGTATATCTGTCGATCTTTTCATCAAGAAGGGCTGCCCGGTTGGAAATACGCGCAAGTTCTTCATTATCAGTCACCACGGACATCAGACACTGAATATCGATCTGCTGGGGATGCTTAAGCATATAAAATCTGATAACATCCATTTCCCTTATGATCGAATCATAATCCTCTGCCTCAATGTTAATTTCTCCTCCTGCCTCGGGAACATTAAAACCCGGTATATAATTAAGCGGCATATCATCATCGAAGAAGTCAACCTCTCTGTTTAACAGCTCTTCGATCTTTTCTGCTATGATCCTGTCAACGGGTATATCCCGCACAAGCCAGAGACCGTAGTACATGCAGGCAGTGCGGATATATGAAATCTTTCTGCATTTAAGCTCAACCGCATAATTGTATTCCTGAAACGCCCCCACTATACTCCTTCTTTTGGCCGGATCCACCCCGGGCTTAAAATATAACCGGAAGATCATTTCCATGATAAGATTTCTTGATGCACGCCGCTCCGCTGTCTCCTGCTCTCCAAGACCAACCATCACCGTCAGATGATTAAGATAATCCTCGTAAATGATCCTGCCTCCCGGATCATCGGCAAGCAGTCCTTCAAACACATCCTCATATTTCGGAGCATCCGCCGGAATCCTGTCGGCTATGCCGTTTTCATTCCTGAGCTTTCTTATCATCTTCCTTCCGTATTTGGGATCCGCGGCAGTTTCTTCATCCTGATATTCATCCTTAAGATGTCCGGCTGCCAGAGTTGCCTCCAAATACGCTTTTCTCTTTCGTCTGAACACTTCAAAATCCGACATATCAAATACCTTTCAAACCCTGCCCGGTCAATCCTCCAGCTTCTTCTTGTAATACATGGCATTCTTCATTCCCAGTCGTTTGAGAGATACCGTAAGATTCCTGCTGATCGAATCTCCCATGACCTCCACAAAGGAAATGGGATCCCCTCTGCGTACATCTCTCAAATCATCAATTAAGGGGTTAAGCCTTTTTGAGGTAATCCTCATAACTACCCTCATAAGCTCTTCCATCTGAGCGGTACAGCTCATACAAACACCGGGATTTTCCGCCTCAAATTTTTTAAAATCTTCGTATGCTTTTTTAAGCTCCTTACCCAGCTTTTCATCATAGCCTGCATTCTCTTCGATCATCCTGTCGACATCAGCCCTTTTACTCATATCCGCTACCGTCGATCTGAAGCCATCAAATATAACATTTTGCGAATACAGAATACTCGCTATCGCAAGAGGTTTATAAGCCTGTGCCGCCTTTTCAACGGCTTCCTTCATCTTTTCATCCTTATCCTTCGACTTACCCTTCTTTACGCTGTCAACCTCCTTGAAGGACTTAATGACATTGCCTACCATATCGGTTTTTGCGGTGATCTGGGTCATAGTCCTCTCTATCCACTTTCCGGCATCTTCTGTGATATCCTCTCCATTTATCTTTCTTTCCGACAATTTTTCAAGATAATCCTGAATTGTTTGGGAAATCTTGAAACGGTCTATAAATTCCGAAACCGGCTTCAGTTCCTGTATCAGATCGCTGCTCCATTGTGACAGCTTCACTATGCCCATTTTTGTTTTTGATTCATTGATTTCCGCGATATATCCGGTTAATTTTTCTCTGAATGTTTTATTTATCCCGGTCAGGTCTATCTTTTCAAGATTTTTAACATGCTTTGTATAAAAAACGCCGCTTTTTATTTCTTCCTTTTCCTTTTCCGAGCATTCATAATCTGCAATTTCCATAAGAGCCTTTGATTCTATTATTCCGGAGTACTCCCTTTTTACCGTTTTATCCGCAGTTTCATCCTTATCTTTAACAAACGCCATCTCATGGATCGTATTTTTAAACATATCGCCGTCGGATATCGCACATTTAAAGGATTCGCGATCAATCTCTCCAAGGAATTTTTCCATATCTTCGATCATCGAATTTATCTCATCAATGGCATTCTGCAGTCTTAACTGGCACTGGGAAAAATTGAATATGGCCGAGGGCACCTCAAGGCCAAGCTCCTGTGCCTTAAGAAGGGCAACAGCGATCCTTTGTCCGGCGCTTTTCTTATCTCCGAGCGAAAAGATCTTCCCAAGCTCCGTGCCCAGCTCTTTCGATCTGGCTTCAAACAGTTCCCTGAATTCAGGCTTTAAAAGGCCGTAAAGACCCGCCTTAAAATCCTCCACTTCTCCTACAGCTGCCGCTGCCACCATTCGTGTAACCTCCACCTGCTGGTCCTTATCAAGTGAGGTTGCATTTCCGAAATCTATCACGGTAAGCCCCTCATCATTGATCATTATATTCCCGGCATGAAGATCACCATGATAGTAGCCTTCTCCGAATATACCCTCGCTGACCCACTTATCGGCAAGAGCTGTCAGATATTTCTGGCGCTTTATAAGCTTTGAAAGTTCGGAAACATTATCCGCCCTGATCTTTAGAAGTCTTTGGTTATAGGCTTTATCACAGACTTTGACTTTTTCGCGGTACTCATTATAGGCTGCCTTCTGTACCTGAAACTCTTCATAAGCCTTCATTTTTTCATTGTATTTTTTAGGATCCTTCTCCCTGTCCTCTTCTCTCGGTTTACTTGCAGACTTCGGATATTTCACCTCCGGGGGGTACTCCTCGTTTTTCTTTCTCTTGAGGGCCTCTCTTCTTTCTCCAAAATCCGTCTCAAGCTCCTTTATATATCTGTCAACCGTAATTCCGGGAGCCATTTCAAGTACCATGGAATTAATGGTAGGTTCCACCATATCATCAAGCTTCACAGACCGCACATGGTCATCTTTCCCGCTTGCATCAAGTTTGTCATATATCTTGCCCTTGACAACATTTCTTGCCTCGATGGTAAGATCCAGCTCCTCCTCTATCCTTGAAAGCTGTCCCAGATAGGTAGCCTCCATTCCGCCTGTTTTATCAGTAGCTTTTGCAGCTGCAAGCATAACGCTCTTTTCACGCATCATCCTGTTTCTGACATCCGGCTTAAGAAGCTTAACGACAACATCCTTACCGTCTTTCGGAAGTGACGGTCCGTACATTTTGCATAGGAAGGTCTGACCCACGCTTGCAGCGCCCAGAGCTCTTGTAACCTCGATCTTTGTTATCCTGCCGTTTGATCTTTCAACCATTCCCAGAAGCTGCAGCTTCACGATCCTGTCGGGTATGGGTGCAAGCTTCGATTTAACATCCTCAAGTGCCTCCCTTATCTCTTCAGGCATACCGTCTGCGGGAAGTCCCTGAAGCATTTTCTGGAAAAGGGGACCGGCACCCTTAAGAAGTCCACCCAGAACCTTCGGGTCATTTGCTTTGACATTTTTAATGGCAGAGGCAAACATGCATCGCTTGTCCATAAGGCTTGCTTTCTTAAAATAAGTAGTAAATACATTCTGGATGAATTTACCCTGACCGGAATCTCCCCTCATGGAGGCGGTAAGTATCTCTTCAAGCTTTTTCTGCCCTTCCTTTATCTCCCTTTCCTTTTCTTCCTTTATCTGTTCCGGCGTCTTTTGTTCCTGTGCCTGTTGCTCCTGTGCCTGTTGCTCCTTTGTCTGTTTCTTTGCCTGTTCCTTTGTCCCCTCCTTTTTAGCCTCCTCCTTTTTTGTTTCCTCCTTTACAGCCTCGTCCTTTACCTGTTCTGTTGTTGCCTCCTGTGACTCTTCCTTTTTCATTTTAAATGTATTCGCGAGGCTTTTATTTACCGTTTCCTGAATCTCTTCGGAATATGCTTCTACCATACTGTCAATATTTTCTTCATAATCACTGAGTTTGGTATAGAGCTCTTTTTTCTGTTCATCGGTCTGCGGATTAAGCATCTGTTCTATCTTCGCCGCCAAAGCACTTCTGTTATTTATCATTTCTGCGACACCCGGAGAAAACATCATGGAAATCCATATCATACCAACAAATTTATTCAGTTCATCTTTAAACTCCGCCCTGAAATCCCTCACTTTGCCGTCCTTACCTTTAATCTTCATGTCAAAGGGAATCTTATTTAATACCCTGTCGATCACAGGCTGTTTTCCATAGTTGCCGCCTTTTACGGAGTCTGCTATAAGCATTGCCAGGGTATCCTTATGTAAAATGAGCATACGACGGACGCGTTCCCCGGTCTGTGTAATTTTTTTATCCTTCTCCTGTTCAACTTTTTGGGGATCTTTTTGAGTATCTTTTTGGGTATCTTTCTGGGTGTCTTTTTGGATTTCTTTTTGGGCATCTTTCCGGGTGTCTTTTTGGGTATCTTTTTGAGTATCTTTCTGGGCATCTTTCTGGGTGTCTTTTTGGATTTCTTTCTGTGTATCCTTCTGTGTATCCTTCTTCAGATCAGTCTCCTGAAGGGCAAGTCCCCCGGTCTCTGCGGTAAGTTCATCCTCCACCCAGGTAAACGATGAAAAGAACATATCCGCGATCATATCCTTAACGGGTCTTTCATCCTCCTCCCATCCGTCATCAACCTCCACGGTTCCGGTATGGGTATAGGTTATCTTTGTATCGACCCATGCCTCTTTTCCTGTAGTCTCCTTAACAAGCTCCTGGATTTCGCTGGTGTTTATATACCTTCCCTCAAGATTGTACTTTTCATTCATAGCCTCCACTGTTTTTACAACATCAGAAGGATCGGCACCTTTAAATAAAGACCATGCCAATGTCCTTAAATGTGAGGCGTCGACATTTGAAAAAAAGGTTGCCGGCTGCCCGGTCTTAAGCTGTAAGAATCTGGCAAGCCTTGTTTCGGTCTGCTGAATACCCCGTACACTTTTCTGTGTGATAACACCCCCTGTTTCAGATTCCGTGAAGCTGTACTCCTTCTGGTCGGAGATCAGCTCCTCGAGATCGGACATATTCATAATGTCGTTCTCTTCGATCATTTTGGTTTCTATAAGATTGATAAGCTCCCCTGTGTTTTGCTTTAAGACAGCCTCTGCATCCTTCGTCCTTAAGGTCACAGTGCCTGTTTCATCCTGGCTGATAAGAACCGGTATACCCTGAAGTTCCGTAAATTCGGAATGTACCTTGCCCTCAGGCATTCCTCTCAGTATACGGCGAAGCTTCCCTATATCACCCGCATATGCGGCAAGTTTTTTCTTATCCTTTATCTTCTTTTCCGTGGGTTCTGCCAGCGCAAGTATCTTCAGTATCTGAGGGTTAGTAATGTTTTCAGTGGCCTTCTTCTCCGCAGAGAGTTTTTCTGCCGGAGCGGAAGCAAATTCGTAAAGTTTAGCCCTTACAAGTAATTCCTTCAGGGTCATATCATCCCTGTCCAGTTCATCGTCAGCTATAAGTCTCCCCGACCCCATCATCTCCTTTGTCCGTGAAAGAAGCTCAAGCTCCCTTATGAGCCTGTCCAGATTCTTCTGCACAAGCATCTTTCGCTCAGAGCCCTTCTTTTTTTGGGAATCACGGTTTTCTATATATTTTCTGCAGTCATTAATGGCCTGAAAATACTTTTCCGTCAGAGCATCAAAATCTGAGTCGGTAAAGTATTGAGCCCCACTTTTGGTAATCTCTTTATCGATATCGGTAACACCCTTTTTCACATTTTTCATGAGCCTGCTGTCACCGAATGTCTTTTCGCTCCTCTCCAGATATCTTCCGAGATAGATGTCATTTATTGCCTCGGTTCTTGCCTCAAGCTCCTTTTTGCTCATTGCGTGTACTTCTTCGTCGGTCACCTGGAAATTCCTGTAAAGATTTTTTACCGGCATATTATAGCGTTCCACCTTCTGCTGTTCCTGACCCGGCTCAACATTCTGATTCACATTTACCGTCTGTGTCTTTGTTCCCTTTTGAAATATTTCACTCTTACTCATACTACCTTCCCCTTTTTACAAACTGTTCCTTCTCGCTTTAGTATTTCTTTCCCAGAACACCCCGTCCTCATACCCCTGTATGGCAGTGTCCTTATCCGCCATCTCAAGCCTCTTTTCAGCCCATACACAGTACTGCTCGTTAAGCTCTATCCCCACATAATGCCTGCCCAGCTTTTTTGCCGCAACCGAGGTGGAGCCGGACCCCAAAAACGGATCGAGCACAACATCACCCGGATTCGAACTTGCAAGTATGAGTTTTGCCAAAAGCTTTTCCGGCTTCTGTGTGGGATGGGCAGTATTTTCCGCCATAGACCAGTAGGGGATCGAAATGTCATCCCAGAAATTAGAGGGACAGGTATTCCTGAAATTTCCCTCCCCTGTCTCTTCCCAGTCCTTCGGCTTCCCGTCGGCTCTGTATGGCGCCATGACCCTTCTTCTGATCTTTACGGCATCGATGTTAAAGGTGTACCTGGAGGAATTTGCCGCAAAATAAATATCCTCCATGCCGTTTTTCCAGTTACTCTGCGCTCCTCTTCCTTTTTCTCTCTGCCATGTTATACGATTCAGGAGATTAAAGTGGTTCTTTAGAATATTACCGATCACAGGGCTTGAAACCCAGTCGCAGCAGACATAGATTGAAGCATTCTCCTTTAACAGCGGCTTTACCGCCTTTATCCATGATTCTGTATATTCCTCATACTCCTCATCGCTGGTTTTCTTAAATTTCCGTCCGTTGAAATCCTTTTCCAGATTATAGGGCGGATCCACAATGAGAAGATCTGCAAATTTTTCCGGCAGTAAAGGCAGCACCTTAAAGGTGTCTCCGATAACGGTCTTATCCAGAATTTCTTCAACAGACAAACCCTTATCAACCCGAATACACCGTTTAAGATAACTGCCTCCTTCTTCGATGCCGATATCTATTGTTTTGTTCCGCTTAGCCTTCAACCTGAACCTTCTCCTGTGCTGCCTGCTCCAGAAGCTTTTCCACACTGACCAGCATCACGCACAGCACAATCAGTCCCGCTTCCACCTCCAGTTCCTCCACGGGCGGAAAGGTCGGAGCGATACGGATGTTTGAATCCTTCGGATCCTTACCGTAAGGCCAGGTAGCGCCGGCTCCGGTCATTACAACACCGGCTTTCTTGGCTCTGAGCACGATCTCCTTAGCGCAGCCCTCCATGGAATCAAAGCTTATAAAATAGCCGCCCTTAGGCTTGGTCCAGGTTCCGATCTCAAGTCCGGAAAGCTCCCTGTCCAAAACATCCTCTATCATCTCGAATTTCGGTCTTATGATGTCGGCATGCTTCTTCATGTGCTCGACCATGCCGTGGATATCCTTAAAATACCTTATATGACGAAGCTGGTTTACCTTATCATGCCCTATGGTCTGTTTCCGAAGCTGCCTCTTTATATCCTCGAGATTGTTAAGCGAGGTGGCAAGTGCCGCAATACCGCTTCCCGGGAAGGTTATCTTCGAGGTTGACGCAAACTTGTATACCAGGTCGGGATTTCCTGCTCTCTTACACTCTGCCAGGATCTCGATAAGATAATCCTGCTCCTTTTCATAAAGATGATGCATACCGTAGGCGTTATCCCAGAATATCCTGAAATCGGTAGCTGCCGGCTTAAGTCTCGCAAATCTCCTGACCGTCTCATCCGAATAGGAGTAACCCGTCGGATTTGCATATTTAGGCACACACCAGATACCCTTTATGGAATCATCACTTGAAACCAGATCTTCCACCATATCCATGTCGGGTCCCGTGGGATAAAGAGGAACAGGTATCATATCTATTCCGAAATATTCGGTAATTGCAAAATGTCTGTCATAGCCGGGCACGGGACACAGGAACTTAACCTTATCCAGCTTGCACCAGGGCTTGCTTCCCATGATACCGTGCGTCATGGCTCTGGCAACTGTATCATACATGACATTAAGCGATGAATTTCCGTAAATTATGATATTGTTGGGATGGTTTTCCATCATATCCCCAAGAAGCTGCTTTGCTTCGGGAATACCGTCAAGGCAGCCGTAATTTCTGCAGTCCGTACCATCCTCGCACCGAAGATCCACCTTGGAATTCAAGGCATCCATAATACCCATTGAAAGATCGAGCTGCTCCTTGCAGGGCTTGCCCCTGCTCATATCAAGGCTAAGATTCATTGCAAGATACCGCTCATACTCCGCACTCAGCGCCTTGTGTTCCGCTTTAAGTTCTTCCTTCGTCATCTCTTTATATGGTTTCATTATTGATAATTCCTCCTCACTTCCCATAATCCGTCTCCTTTACATACCTTTTGTAATTATAAGCGATGTCGCAGCAATTGTCACTCTTTCAAAAATGTTTTTGTCGGTTGCTTTTAAATATGGTATAATGCAATTTGGTTATTTTTTCAGGAATACACAAATGAATGATTTATTTATAAAACGAACCTATAAACGGTTTCTTGCGCCGACCATACTGGCTCTTTTGGGAACCACCTTTTCTTCCTTCGGAAACACGCTTTTGGCAGGGCGTTTCCTCGGAAAAGAAGTGCTGGGTGCAATGAACATTCTCTCCAGTTTCACTTTTCTGTATGCCATGCTAGGATGCCTTATTTCCATGGGTGCGGCAGCCATCTGCTCCATAGCCATAGGAAGAGAGGATTCCGAAACGGCCGGCAGATATGAATGGCTTTCACTAGTTCTTTCGATTGCTGTTCCCGCCGTTATTTCAGCTCTGTGCCTCTTGAATTTCAGAGGTCTTTTTTCATTGCTCGGAGGCGATGAGGAAGCATACCGGATCGGTGCCGCCTACGGAAAACTGGTCATTGGTTTCGGTTTCTTAAATACCCTCATGTATTTTCCCTTCAATTTTTTAAGGCTTATAGGGAAAGGCCGTTACGGAATGATTTCCTACGGTGCAATGGGAATAATCGATGTAATTCTCGTATATGTTTTTCTTAAGAGCGGGCTGGGACCGGCCGGAGTTGCGCTTGGATACATAATTTCCATGCTGGTGGCAGATGTTTCGGGCATTTATTTTCTGTTCAAAAAGAATAATCTGTTCAGGCTGCAGCCTCCTGCCAAAAATGAAATTGCCGGCATGTGCAAAAACATTGCCTTTTTCGGAGGTGCATCAGGACTCAACAATCTGTGTAAAATGATCCGGACTCTTACGATGAATCTGCTGATCAATAAATATCTCGGAAAACAGGGACTGCAGAGCTTTGCTGTAGCCTGCTCCGTGATCAATCTGGCCTCTGCTTCCGTCACGGGCTTTGCCCAGGCAGTAAGTCCCATCATAGGCGTTCTTTTCGGAGAAAAGGACAGAAAGGGCCAGCGCCAGGCAGTGAATATAAGTATACTGTATTCACTTATCTTCCATGCCGGGCTCGCTGTACTTCTTATCATATTCGCAGCTCCCATAGCCGGAGCCTTTGGTATAACCGGCAAAGAACATATTGCCGATACCGCATTGCTTGTCCGGCTCGTCGCAGTAAGCTTTATTCCCGCTTCGATAATGAATATTTTCATATATTACTACACCGCTATAGGTCAGAACAGGATCTCCATGATCCTGACCTTCCTGCATGCCTTCCTGCTTGTTGTTGTCCTTGCGGCAATTCATCTTACAGCAGACAGTTCAAACTGGTACGGCATTGCTTTCATAACGGCGGAGCTTCTTGACTTTGTCATCATGCTGCTTTTAAGCCGGATAAAAAGAAAGAAAACCTCCGAGGTTGAGGGCATTCTTCTGGAAAACAAAATCTATGCCGAGAAATTCTTTTCGACCGTTTCGGACGGATCGGAAGACGGCGCTGTGGCTACCTCGGGACAGGTAGTTTCCTTCTGCGAGGAAAACGGCGTATCCGCCGCTTTATGCATGAAGCTCCCGCTGGTGGTCGAAGAGCTGTTGGTAGTTCTTGCCAGACACTGCTTCGACAAGCCCGGTCATCACATTGATGTAAGGATCTCCCTTGTCAAAGAAGATATTGTTATGAGACTCAGGTGCGAGGGAGCGATGTTTAATCCGCTGGAATGGTATTCGGAAAAAAAGAAAAAGCTTTCTCCCGAGGATTTCATGATGGATGAGGCCTTCGGTATGAATGTCGTTGATAAACTGGTTCATAATGTAAAATACACAAATACCTTCGGTGTAAATAATCTGATCGTAACTATGGGGACAAAAAAATGAAAACAATGGATGTAGATAAAAGGGAAGTCACCTTAACACACCATAAGACTTCAGTCGAAAAGCATTTTGTACTCCGGCCTTTCCGCCCGGGTGACGAGGAAGCCGTATCGGAATGTGTCAGGGAAGAATACGGTGATACATATTACCGCAGGGAATATTACGACAAGGAACTGCTTCACGAACAGATAGACGGCGGAAAACTTTTTCTCTTCATGGCCTTCTGCGGTGATGACATATGCGGTATCCAGTCGATCATATCCCATGGTCCGGAAGAAACCAGGATGGAAGCTGCTTCCCAGATATTCAGGAAAGCTTACCGCGGATACGGACTGCCTTATGAACTGGTAAAATATACTTATGAAGCTGCAAAGGCACTGGGTCCCAGCTGCATCTACGCCTCCACGGTGGTCTTTCACAGTATCACGCAGAAAATGTGCGAGGATGCCGGCATGATTCCTGTCGGGTTCAACCTTGGAAGCCATCTTACATCAAAGATGCAAAACAGCTATTCTTTAGGCAGCAGCGAAAAATATGCCCAGGCGATACTTATCCTTCCGGTAAAAAAGAAGTATGCGGGTGATATCTATATTCATCCCGATATCTCTGATCCGATAAAAAAACTTTATGAAAAGCTTGATACATCGGTAAATATCATAAGCAAAGTTCCGCAATCTGCATCAGAACCTGAGGCTGAAAAAACTGTTCTGACCATTTCGGTGAATGACAGGGAACAGAGCATAAGTGTTAAGATAAAGACCATAGGAAGGGATCTTATCGACAGACTCCGGGAAATAAAGTCACACTATAACGGAGAATACTGGACGATCCAGCTGATCCTTCCCGTGGATGAAAGCTGTGCCATTGATGCTTATGCAAAATTGAGGAATGAGAACTTCTTCTACACCGGGGTCAGAGCTCTGTGTTCCGAAAAGGAACAGATATTCATGCAGTATACGGGAGATGTATATTTTTGCTTTGAAGAATACAGGCTTACCGAAAACTTTCGGAGCCTGCTTGATGAGATATTAAGTTTAAAATAAAGCGCAGGTTCTTATTTTTCCTTAGGAGGTAATAATGGAGAATAAAAGTAAAAAATCCCTTGGAACCACTATCATGGTCGCGATCATATCGCTGGCAGCCGCAGTTTTAATCGTCGTTATGGTGATAATGCTGCTCCGTATGAATTCGATGCGGAATACTCTGGTTGAATATAACGCAAAAATGGGTAATGAAGCCGAAAATATTTCTTCAACCTCCATGGAAAAGGAAGTGATCGACCGTCTGCTTCTGACCGCATCGCAGAAAGCCGCCATCGTCGATTCAAACTTCGTACACTTCAGATCGACCGTGGAGCTTCTGGCCTCGGATTCCACCTATCTTTATGAGCATGCGGATGAGTTCGGACGGATCGATGTTCCCGAACCCAAGGCGGAAAACGACGGCAAGCTTGTTGTGCACCTGACACACAGTAAAAAAACCGATATGTCCGATCCGGCTGTTATAGACGAGACAGGTCTTTTGGGAAACGAACAGCCTACCCTTATCTCATCACATGCCGGCAATCCTTCCATGGCAAAATGCTATATCGCTACGGAATCGGGTCTGATGATAGAGGCAGACAAAAACTCCTCCGACAAGATAAATGAGGACGGGTCAGTCGCCTTCTACGAGGCTTCCGAACGCCCCTGGTATTATGAAACAAAGGAGGCCGGAGAAACTCATTTTACCAATGTTATCCCCGAAGCAAGCGGAAAAAGAATAGGAATGATGTGCGGCTCCCCCGTGACAAAAAACGGAAAGTTCATGGGAGTTGCGTGCGCCGGAATGTATCTGGATGATGTCGACAACATGGTTCAGTCCACGGACCTCGGAGATAACGGTATTGCCTGCATCATAAACAATCAGGGTCAGCTCCTGTTTTCCTCTGACAAATCCGGAATACTTACTGTAACAAGGGAAACCGCGGATTTTGACTTAAGACAGTCTGAAAACAGGGAAATGGCAGAGCTTGTAACAGATGCCTTAAACGGACTCGACAGCTACAGAATCATAAACTTCAATAACGAAAACTACTATGCTGCCTTTGCCGATATGGAAACCGTTGGCTGGGCATTTGTAATAATGCTTCCCGAAAAGACCGTAATGGCATCCACACAGAGACTTGTAGAGGGATTGGATGCGATATCTGAAGAAACCGTATCCGTTACCCTTTCTTCCTTCAAGACGATGATGTTAACAGTCCTGATTCTTGGTATCGTTACACTCCTGGTATCAGGCGGGATTGCCTATTATATGTCACGATCCATCGTTGCTCCCGTAAAGGAGCTTACCGGAAAGGTCAGTGCCATCCAGGGCGATAATCTTGATTTCGAGTGGGAACACAATACCGAAGATGAGATCCAGACTCTTGCCGAATCCTTTAAGAGCATGATCGAGAGGATGAAGCAGTATATCGATGAGGTAACAAAGGTAACCGCCGAAAAGGAAAGGATCGGAGCCGAGCTTAATGTAGCAACCCAGATACAGGCCGACATGCTGCCGGGGATCTTTCCTCCCTATTCCAACAGAAAGGAGTTTAACCTTTTTGCTTCCATGGATCCTGCCAAGGAGGTCGGCGGAGACTTCTATGACTTCTTCCTTATCGACGAAGATCATTTATGCCTGGTCATGGCTGATGTATCCGGAAAAGGAGTTCCGGCTGCACTTTTCATGGTCATAGCAAAGACTCATATCAAGAACCGCGCCATGATGGGCGGAAGTCCTTCGGAAATACTTTCCTACGCTAATGACCAGCTCTGTGAGGGCAACGGAGCAGAACTGTTCGTTACTGTATGGATGGCTATAATAGAACTTTCAACAGGAAAGGGTGTGGCAGCAAACGCCGGACACGAGCATCCTGCATTAAGAAGGAAGGGCGGGCAATTCGAGCTTGTGCTGTACAAGCATTCGCCGGCTGTTGCAACCATGGAAGGAATACCGTTTAAGCAGCATGAATTCGAGATTCATCCCGGTGACACACTTTTCGTTTATACTGACGGTGTTCCCGAAGCGACCAATGCAAACAATGAACTCTACGGCACAGACCGGATGCTTGAAGCCCTCAACAAAAACCCGGATGCCGAAGCAAAAGAGCTTCTTGAAAATGTACAGAAATCGGTAGATGAATTTGTGGGCGACTCGCCCCAGTTTGATGACCTGACCATGCTGGGCTTTGTCTTTTACGGAGCGTAAAAAAACAGGGGCGGTACCTTTCTTTAAGGAACCGTCCCCTTTTTATTGTTCTGATGTTTTATCCTTCATATGTCACTGAAAGCACCGTCATATCATCAAACTGCACGCATCCCTTCGAATAGTCACCGACCGCAGTCGTGATTCTTTCAACTATCTTTTCTTCAAAGCCGTCATCCTTCACACAGTTGAAAAGCTCGAGGAGCCGCTTTTCACCGAAGCCTTCCCCGTCTTCATTGACTGAATCCGTAATGCCGTCGGTATAGATCAGGATGGTCTGCCCCGGTTCAAGCCTGATCGAATAGTTCTTTACTCCAATATCCTCAATAAGCCCGATGACCATACCCGGTTCGATATCAAGATAATGTGCCTCATCCTTCCCGACGATGATCGGCGGATTATGACCAGCATTTGCATAAATAATCTCTCCGGTAGTAACATCCAGGGTAAAGATGAAAACCGTAACAAACATACCTGCAGGATTTTCCCTGCAAAGCTCGGTATTTGTGCTGTTTATC
>JAEEGL010018656.1_pt1 | contig 14801 bp, 13 predicted proteins | sample 9134231 | NCBI WGS metagenome assembly JAEEGL01 (sample SAMN16246548, study PRJNA631951) | gut metagenome | biome: gut microbiome; feature: rumen; material: fiber-attached | host: Bos | place: Iran: Karaj | collected 2018-10 | reverse complement strand
CTGATGGAACATGGGGGAATGGGTGGCGTCGATCTCGTCCTTCCGGTAGACCCGGCCGGGGGAGATGATGCGGACGGGGGGCTTCTGCTTCTCCATGACCCGCACCTGCACGGGGCTCGTCTGGCAGCGGAGGTGCACCTTTTCGTCCTCCGTGATATAGAAGGTGTCCGTCCATTCCCGCACGGTGTGTCCCTCGGGGATGTTCAGCCGGTCGAAATCGTATTCGCTGAGCTCGATCTCCGGCCCCTCGGCCACCTGGAAGCCCATGCCGATGAAAATGTCCACGCACTCGTCCCACACGATCTGCAGGGGATGCCGGGCGCCCACGGCCACGGCCTTGCCGGGGATGGTCACGTCCAGGGCCTCCTCCCGCAGCTTCCGCTCCATCAGGGCGTTCTGCAGGGCCTCGGCCCGCTCCTTCACGGCCTCCTCGATGCCGGTCCGCACCTCGTTGGCCAGCTGGCCGATCTTCGGCCGCTCCTCGGCGCTGAGGCTCCCCAGCTGCTTCAGAACGGCGCTGAGGCTGCCCTTCTTGCCCAGGTACTGCACCCGCAGCGCGTCCAGCCCCGCCAGATCCGCCGCCTCGCGGATCGCCTTCAGGGATTCCGCCCGGATGTTCTCCAGCTTGTTCTTCATGCTTTCCCTTTCCTCCCGAATTCGTTGTTCGCCGGGCTGCGTCCCGGCACAAAAAAAGCTCCCGCCCAGACTATGGGACGGAAAGCTCCGCGGTACCACCCATATTCGCGGCAAGGCCGCGCGCTTTCAGGGAACAGACATTCCCCCGGCCGATAACGGTGCCTGCCGGCGGCCATTACGCCGCAGCTCCCGGGCGAACCAAACGGAGCGCGGATCGGACGCTTTCAGCCGATGCGTCCGTCTCTGGGAGGCGCGCTGCCCGTTATTTTCCCGTTCATCGCCATTTGGCTCAATATAGCACGAAAGCTTTGGTATTGCAATATCCTTTTTGATGAATTATACTGACAGGTGACGAACGGACAGGGGAACGGAGAGGCGGCGCTATGAAGACCTATCATGATACCTTCGTGGAACAGCTGGTGCGGCGGGAGCGGCCGGGCGGGGAATTTCTGTTCCGGGCCTTCGCCGTGGTCCTGGGGCTCGTCCTCATCGCCGCGGCCTACTGGCTGGCGGGGACCTTTTTCCCCTTCTTCTTCGCCCTCATCGTGATCCTGGAGTTTTTCGCCTTCGTCTATACGGTGAAGGAATTTGAATATTCCTTCATGAACGGGGACGTGGACCTGGACGTGATCCAGGGCAAGCGCCGCCGGCGCACCCTCTGCTCCTTCTCCTGCAAGGAGGTTACGCGCATGGCCCCCTGCGAGGGCCGCGGGGAGCCGGAGGGGGAGTATACCCGGCGGCTGGACGCGGCGGTCTCCAGAAAGGGAGCGGGGCGCTGGTACATCGTCACCGAGCGGGAGGACGGGAGCCGGGAGCTCCTGCTCCTGAGCCCCAACGAGCGGCTCCTGGCGGCCTTCAAGGCCTACCTGGGCAGGAAAATGGAATATACCCTTCCCCCGGAGAATACGGATATGGCAGACTGAGCGGCCATCCGTGCCGCCGGGGAGGCGGTATTCCTGAAAAAAGCGGTTTGCCTGGGCCTGTCCTTTCTCTGCCTGCTGCTCTCAGCCTGCGGCGGCGGCAGCCACCGCTGCAGGGAAGAATTCCTGCGCCTGCGCTCCGGCCTCCTGGGGGAGGAAACGGCCCGGCTCCGGGCCGCCGTCCGGGCGGACTACGGGGAGCGGATCTACGACTTCGTCCTGGCCTACGAGGGCGGGGAAGCGTCCGGCGTGCTCACGGTGGAGGAGCCGGCGGAGATCGGCGGCGTGGAGGTCCTGCTGGAGAAGGACGGCGTGACCCTGCGCTGCGGCGAAGCCCTGCTGGACACCGGGGAGATCCTGCGGGGGCTCAGCCCCCTGGAGGCCTTTCCCCTCCTGCTGCGGGCCTGGCGCTCCGGCTGCGTCACCGACTGCTGGCACGAGACCTGGGACGGGGAAGCCTGTCTCACCGCCCAGTTCGACCTGACGGCGGCGGGGGAAGCGGACGAGACCCTCTGCCGCACCCGCTTCCGTCTCCCGGAGGGGCAGCCCGTCACCGCGGAGTTCACCTGCGCCGGGCGCATAGTGCTCAGCTGTACCTTCCTTTCCCCGGAGGGAGAGGGATAAAGCCGCCGGGGGCCGTATAAAGAAGACGCTTCCGTGGAAGAATCAGATTGCCGGGCATACGATGGATCGGCAATCTGAAAGCTGCGGAGCGTGAGAACAATGCTGGAAACCGTCAGAAGAGGCGATATCTACTATGCGGACCTGAGTCCCGTGGTGGGCAGCGAGCAGGGGGGCATGCGTCCTGTACTTATCGTGCAGAACGACGTGGGAAACCGCTACAGCCCCACCGTGATCGCCGCGGCCATCACGTCCCAGACCGGGAAGGCCCGGCTCCCCACCCACATTTCCCTGGGGGGCAGGACCTGCGGGCTGACGAAGGACTCGGTGATCCTGCTGGAGCAGATCCGCACCATCGACAAGCGCCGCCTTCGGGAGCGCATGGGCAAGCTGGACGAGGATATGATGAACCGGGTGGACGACGCAATAGCCGTGAGCTTCGGCCTGAACGCCGCCGGAAACGGACGCGCCCGCGCCTGAGGGCTGCGAAAGGAAAGAGAGATACAGCATGAAGAAAGCGATACGGATCGTTCTGATCGGCCTGGCCGCCGCCCTGGCGCTGGGCGCCGCCGCCCTGGCGGTGGACGCCGCGGGCCCTGCCGGCACGGAGGAGGACCCGCTGGTGACGCTGAGCTACCTCAACGAGGTCTTCACCGCCCGGGTGACGGAGCTCTTCCGCAAGGACCTGGAGGAGAAGGAGACGGAGCTGCAGACTGCCCTGGAGGAGCGCGTCGGCGCCCTGGAGGCCCTGGCCCCCGGCGAGGGCGGCGGCAGCGCCGAGTACACGGTGGAGACCCTGTACGACGGGCAGACCCTGATCTGTCAGCGGGGCGCGGAGCTCCTGCTGCGGGTGGGGGAGGCGGAGGTCATGGCCGCGGACACCCCCGGTCTGGTGGACACCACCACGGCGGAGAACCTCGACGACGGGCAGTCCCTGGTGAAGAACCACCTGTATATGGCGACCATCAACGGTCACGGCATCCGGGCGGTCGGCACGGTGAAGATCGTGGTGCGCGGCGCGTACGACATCTCCTGAGCCGCGTTCCCCGGCAGCGAATACGGAGGCGGACCGGCGTGTGCGCCGGTCCGGTTTTTTATGGAGCGAAGCGGGATTTGCGGCACCTATGAGATCTGGGACGGAGAAACCCCGGCGGGGGAGCTGGAGATCCTGCCCCAGGGAGGTTATCTCCGCTTCCGCGCCCTGTGCCGGGCAGAAGGCCGGGCGCTGAAGCGCCTGGCGGCGGAATGCGCTGGGCGGACCGTCCCCCTGGGGGTGCTGGTCCCCGGCGGCAGCGGCTGGGCTCTGGACCGGCGCTTCTCCCCGGCGGAGCTGCGCAGCCTGGGCCTCGCGGCCGTGGACCGCTGCGTCGTCCTCTCCGCGGAGGGGGACTGGCAGCCGGAGGAAGCCCCGGAGCGCCTGTTCCGGGACGGACAGCTGCAGACGCTCTGCCGCGGGCTGCGGGGCGCTCTCGTCCGGACGAGGGCGGGGGAAACGGAGCTGGCCGCCCCCCTCACGGAGCCCTTCCCCCTGCTGCCCCTCTTCTGCCTGGGCAGCTTCCGGCGCATTTCCGGCAGGCCCTATCTCGTTTTCGGCGTTCGGGAGGGCATGGCCGCGGTTATTTCCCCGGATACGGGGCAGACTAAGGCCGGTGATCCCAAAACGCTAGTGAAACGGGAGTGAGAACGTGGCAAATCTGACGACCAAGGAGCTCACCGCCCTGGACGACCAGATCCGGCATGAGCAGGTGCTGGTGAAGAAGTACAGGGCCATGGCCTGCCTCTGCAGCGACACGAAGCTGCAGAGCGACCTGAACTGCATCGCGGACAAGCATCAGCAGCACTGCGATACGCTGCTGAGCTTCCTGCAGTAAGGAGGGAAAGAGCATGACGAACCCCAATCAGTGCGCGAATCTCTACGACGACAAGGAAGTCCTGGGCGACTGCCTCGGCAGCCAGAAGCAGATCACGGCGGCCTACAACACTTTCGCCGGAGAATGCGTCGATCCCCGGCTGCGCAGCGCCTTCCTGAACATCCTCGACGAGGAGCACCGCATCCAGGCGGATATCTTCTCCGACCTGAACAGCAAGGGCTGGTATCTGCCCGAGCAGGCGGACAAACAGAAGATCCAGCAGACGAGAACGAAGCTCACCCAGGGCTGAGCCCGAAGGGCGATCCCCCCGCCGCGGTCCGCGGCGGGGGGATCGGACCGGCGTTCAGGGGCCCTTGTATTTCAGGCGCGTCGCTTCGCCGCCCCGCAGGTGGCGTTCGGCCTTGTTCTTCTCCAGAACGGCCTTCACCTGCCGGTACATGGCGGCGCTGCATTCCGGCAGACGCCGGGTCACGTCCTTGTGCACCGTGCTTTTCGAGATGCCGAAATGAGCCGCGGCGGCGCGGACGGTGCCGCCGTTCTCGATGATCCAGGCCCCCAGCTCGCAGGCCCTGTCCTCCATATACGTCCGAATCCTGACCACTCCCCGCTTGCTTCTCTGTGGGAGTATATGCGCCTTCTCCGGCGGGGTATGATGCCGCGGCGCGGGGCAGGGGAGCGCCGGAGGTTTTTTCCCCGTTTTTGAGGAAATTCCCGCCGGATGCGGAACAAAGCGGCAGATATTGCGTCAGATAAGAACGGGCCGCAGGGTCCGTCAAAAAGATCGCGGAGGGAACCATGAAAAAGACGAAAAGAATCCTGACACTGCTCCTGGCGGCAGTCCTGTGCCTGAGCCTCTTCGGCGTCATGGCGGGCTGCAGCAAGAAAGAAACGCCCGATCCCGCCAATTCCGCCCAGCCCGGGGGCGGCGGCAGCAGCGGCGGAAGAAGCGGGGGAAGCGGCAGAAACAGCGGCGGAAGCGGTACGCCCGCCCCCGATACATACGTGTATACGTCCAAGCTCGTCCCCTTGAAGGGCGACATGGCCAAGGCGAACGGCATGAACGCCGTCGCCTATCGGGACGGGCGCATCCTCGCCTCCGCCTACGTGAAGCTCCGGGACGAGATACCCGAGGGCGTCACCCCCGAGTGGGAGGATCAGTACGCCGTCTACGGCACGAAGCTCTTCTGGGTCGACATGGAGGGCAATATTCAGGAGCTGACGGGGTATGAGCCCCTGCCCATGGACGGAGAAGGCCCGTATATGTCCGGCGGCACCTACATGATGAGCCTTCGCATCACCCCGGAGGGAAAGCTCGTCAGCATGGAGGAGCGCTATACCAGCACCTACACCGGCCCCGACGACGTGGAGCTGTATACCGACGAGTGGTATCAGAAGGAATACTATCAGTACATGGAGTATAAGGACGAGTATTTCGTCCGCTTCCTCGGCGAAGACGGCACGGAGGAGGGGATCGTGGACCTGTCCGCCGTCATCGCTTCGGTCCAGGATGAGGGCGGCTACTTCTATCCCAACTACCTGGCCGTGGATCAGCAGGGCCGGGTCTATATCTGCGGCAGCCAGATGATCATCGTGATGGACGCCGAGGGCAGCGAGCTCAAGCGCATCCAGAGCGACAGCTGGTTTGAGAGCATGGTCTGCCTGAACGACGGGCGCGTCTGCGTCGCTTATTACGGTGACACCGGCGAGGTGCTCGCCGCCCTCGATCCGGTGACCCTGGAGATCGACAAGGATCAGACCTATCCCGTGACGAACGCCTGGAACCTGAGCGTTGGCGGCGGAGACTACGATTTCTACTACACCAACGGCTCCAACCTCATGGGCTACAAGCTGGAGACGGGGAAGGCGGAAAAGGTCTTCAACTGGATCAACGCCGACGTGGACCCCTCCAACGTGAATATGCCCTTCGTCACGGAGGACGGGAAGACCGTCCTTCTGCAGACCGAGTGGAGCGGCAATAATACCGAGGCCGTGACCAGCCTGGTGACGGTCTCCCGGGTGCCGGCCTCCAGTGTGGAGCAGAAGACCGTGCTGACCCTGGCCTGCATGTATCTGGACTGGAACACCCAGCGGATGATCGTGCAGTTCAACCGCTCCAACCCCGATTTCCGCATCGAGCTCCTGGATTACTCCGAATACAATACGGAGGAGGACTACAGCGCCGGGCAGACCAAGCTGAACACCGAGATCATGTCCGGCAAGGTCCCCGATATCCTGAACCTCAGCGGGCTCTCCGCGGGCAAGCTGGCCGCCAAGGGCATCCTGGCGGACCTGACCCCCTATCTGGACGCGGACGAGGAGCTGAAGGGGCAGATCTTTGAAAACGTGCTGGACGCCCTGCGGAGCGAAGGGAAGATCTACCGCACCGCCTCCGGCTTCAACGTCAACACCGTCATGGGCGCGGCAAGCGTCGTAGGGGATACCCCGGGCTGGACGCTGGAGCAGTACAACGCCGCCCTGAAATCCATGCCCAAGGGCTGCGAGCCCTTCAGCCAGGGCATGACCAGGGATTCCATCCTCTCCTGGGGCCTGTCCCTGGAGATGAACCGGTTGGTGGACTGGTCCACCGGCAAATGCGCCTTCGATACGCCCGCCTTCACCGATATCCTGAAGCTGGCCGCCCAGTTCCCCAAGGATTTCGACTATGAAAACATGGAGTGGGAGGAAGAGACGGAGCGCATCGCCTCCGGCAGACAGATGCTGATGCAGGTCTGGCTCTCCGATTTTGAGAGCATTCAGATGTACGACGCCATCTTCGGCGGCGACGCCACCTATATCGGCTTCCCCACCAGCGAGGGCGTGGGCAGCATGCTGCAGTTCAACGACGAAGGCTATGCCATCTCCGCCAAGTGCCCCTACAAGGACGCCGCCTGGCAGTTCCTGCGGGAGATGCTCACCAGCAAATACCAGGAGGAGAACGTCTGGGCCTTCCCCACGAACCGGGTAGCCTTTGAAAAGAAGCTGAAGGAAGCCATGACGCCGCAGTACATGATGGATGACAAGGGCAACTACATCCTGGACGAGAACGGCGAGAAGATCGAGCAGGACCGGGGCACCTGGGGCTGGGGCTCCCTGGAGATCCGCATCAAGGCCCTGACCCAGGCCCAGGCCGACAAGGTCATGGAGCTGATCGAGGGCGCGACGCGGGTGGCAAACTACGATGAGGAGCTCACGCAGATCATCACCGCCGAATGCGAGGCCTTCTTCGCCGGACAGAAATCCGCCGAGGACGTGGGACGCCTTCTCCAGAGCAAGATGACCATCTATGTGAACGAGCAGAGATAACCGTGACGGAGCGGCCCTCGGGCCGCAGACAAAAACCGGGATGCGGAATCACCGCATCCCGGTTTTTGCTTGTCCGGTTCACCCCGCCGCGCCTCCGGTCCGCCGCTTTGCCCAGGCGGCGTCGTCGTAAAGAAAGCGGAGATGCTTCAGCCCCCCGAAGCCCACGCCGAAGACGTAATCCTCCGTGGGCCAGGCGATCTGCCCGCCCCGCAGGAGCCTGGCGCAGCCCTGGGAGAGGGGGTAGACGTCGCCCCGGAGCAGGACGGCGTTCTCCAGGGCGGCCAGGATGTCCGGGCGGCTGAGGGGATAGCCGGTTTCGCTGCAGCTCAGCTCCAGGGTGTTCCCGTCCCCGTAGGAGACGGTGCGCGTCTCCCCGCAGAGGATGGCGTACCAGTCCCGCACGGAGGCGGTGAAGGCGGCGCGCTCCCGGGCCTCCACGGTGAGCTCCGCCGCGTCCAGGTCCCAGGAGAGGTCGCAGCGCAGGTCGTCCCGGAGGTAAGCGCCCATCATGCCCACGGGGTCCAGGGCGTTCCCGGTCCAGCCCACGCCGAAGAGCAGGTCCACCCGGTTCTCCCGAAGGGCGGCGTAGGCGTCGGCCCCCAGGTCGTCCAGGCGGGTCAGGCGCAGCCGCCCCTCCAGCACGGTGCCCTTCACCGCCTCGGTGAACTGCCGCTGCAGGAAATCCCAGCCCCGGTTGTAGTAGTCGGAGGCGGCGTTGGGGATGCCGACGCAGAGCTCCACCACATCGTCCCCGTCCATCAGCCCCGCCTGACAGGCGTCGTAGTAGGCGAGATTGACGGCGGTCCGGGCGGTCTGCAGATCGTATTCCCCGTCGGCGTGGAGGGCCGCCACCCGCTGCCCCTGCTCCGTCCGCCGGTAGGGGACGCCGCTGCCCGTATCCCCCAGGATGAGGGGGGTATAGAGGGTGCAGGCGGGCAGGCTCCTGGGGGAGACCTCCCGGCAGAAGGCCTCCCGGTCGATGGCCAGAGCCAGGGCCCTGCGGAACTCATAGCGGGTGAGGATGGTCTTGTTCACGTTTTCCCCCGCGGCCGCCTCCGCGGCGGCCAGCCCCTGGGGATCGGGGTTGAAGAGCAGAAGGTAGACGGCGTCTCCGGGGACGGTCAGACAGGCGTCTCCGGCCCCCAGGGCCGGAATGCTCTCCGTCCCGGGCACGCATTCGTCCAGATACCCGGCCAGGAACAGGGCCAGCCGCTCCCCGTCCTCCGGCAGATACCGCCCCTCGACCCGCGTCGCCGGATAGTATTCCCGGCCCTCTCCGTCCCGGAGGCCGAAGTAGGTGGGATTGCGGAGCAGCACGTAGCGGCTGTCCGGCGTATACTCGGCGAGGATGTAGGGACCGCAGCTGAAGCTCGTCTCCACGGAGGTGCCGTAGCCGTTATAGCCCCGGTCCCCCTCGCCGGAGGCGCAGCGCTCGTAGAGCGGGGCGTACACCAGCCAGCAGTCCGTGAGGGCGTAGCGCAGGCTGAAGCCGTCCAGGGGGGCAGACAGCACCAGCACCAGCTCCCGGGGGCCGGGGGCAAGGATGCCCACGTCCTCCCAGCGCGCGGCGGGGGCCGCGGCGCTCAGCACGAAATAGGCGCTCAGGGTCTCCTCCGTATCGCCCCAGACGGGATTGCCCATGGTCAGGGTGCGGAAGAGGGAAAGGCTCTCCTCCGTGAGGGGCACGAGGCCGTCCCCGTCCATGCTCCCCAGGAGCTCCGGCCAGGAAGAGAGGTCGAAGCAGTCCTCGCCGTAGGCGTCCACGTAGAAGCGCAGGGTCTTCCCATAGAGCAGGTATTCCAGGGGATAGTCCAGGGCCAGGGAAACCGGCTCTCCCTCCGGCGTGCGGTAGATCCCGTCCTCGCCGGGGGTCAGGTCCTCCAGGTTCCGGCGGTCGGCGAGCATGTTTTCCCGGTGGATATAGCTCTTCTGGTCCCGGTATTCCCGCGCCCCGGCGACAGCAAGGCTGCCGGCGCAGAGGATGTCCGAGCGGGGGAAAGACGCGGCCGGGTCCAGCAGCCGCCGGGCGGAGTCCACGAAATCCGAAGCGTCGATGGGGGTGCCGTCCTGCCAGCAGAGGTCATCCCGCAGGGGGATGCGCCAGGCCCTGGCCGTATCCCCGGGCTGCAGGCCGAAGGAGCCCAGATACCGCTCCGTCACGTCCTCCGGCTCTCCGGCAGCCATGCAGGGAACGAGACGGCAGCCGTCTCCGGCTTCGTTGAAATCAAAGGCGAAAAGCCCCGCGCTGAGACAGCTCAGCAGCTCCGCGTCGGCATTGGCGGCGAAGGAAAAGGGGCTCCAGTTCCGGGGAAATTCGCTGAGTCCCCGGGTGTAGGTATAGGTCGGCGCCGGCGCTTCGGAAGCGGCGGGCGCGGGCGCGGCGGTCGCCGCGGTCCGGGCCGGTTCCGGAGGCAGTGCGCCGCGCCGACGCCCAACGGCGGCGAACACGGCGACGGCGGCAACGGTGACGAGCAGGTTGCCCAAGGCAGCCTTTCGGCCGTTTTTCTTCATGCGGTCGGTTCCTTTCGAATAAAAAATCCCCGGAAGCCGGCGGTTTCCGGGGAACTCGCGACTTTCGGTCCGCCGGGGCTTCAGCCCCGGGCGGCCCACTCTGCGTCGTCGTACCGGTAGCGGAGGGAGCGGATGCCTCCGAAGCCGGAGAGGATGCTGTAATCCTCGCTCCCGGGCATGACCTTGGCGGAGAGCCATACCGGCTGGGTGCCGACGGAGGTGACGATGAAGCGCCGCTCCTTCAGGAGCGCGCTCTCCAGTCCGGCCAGCACGTTCAGGCGCAGCTCATCATTCCCGGCGAAGGCCCCGCCCGGCAGGATGGAGCGGCACCACTCCGTATAAGTGGCGGTGATCGGTTCGTCCCCCGGATCCGGCATCAGGGTCAGCAGGCGGGAGGTGGGGTCGAAGCCGCAGCTCTCCTGAACGGTGTTGAAGGAGGGATCGCAGTAGCACTGCATCAGCCCGTAGGGGTCGAAGGCGGCGCCGCCCCAGGCGCCGTAGCCCATTTCGATCTCACCGGCGGCCACGGCGGCATAGCGGTTGTCCAGGGTGCAGAATTCGATGAAGAGCTTTCCCTGGAGGTCCGTCCCGGCGGCGGCCTCCTCCAGCAGCTGCTGCAGAAGCTCGTTCTGCCGCCGCTGGGCCTCCGTGAGCTCCCCGCTGCCCACGGCACAGCGAAGGCGGACCACCATCCCCTCCGTCCAGCTCCCGTCCTCGGCCATCTGGTCGCAGGCGGTCTGGAAAAGGCGGCGGGCCCTGCCGGGCTCGTAGCCGGTGCAGGCCTCCGCGGCGGCCCGCAGCTCTTCGGCTTTCGTCACGCCGGAGAGGTTCACCCCGTAGGCGCTGCAAAGGGCCGTCATGGCCGGGACGGTGTCCCGGTAGCGGGAATTGAGGTCGCTTTCCACGCCGCTGTAATACAGCCGCCCGATGAGGCCCAGGGCCGGACGGAAGGCTTCCCCGGCGGCCTCGGCAAAGCGGACGCGGTCCAGCGCCCAGGACAGGGCCTCCCGGAAGGCTTCGTTGGCAAGGCAGGTCTTGTTCACCGTCTCCCCCTCGCCGGAGGAAGCCTGCAGCCGGGCAAGGGCCGCCTTGTCCGTCACCATGAAAAAGCGATATGTATAGGCGTCGTCCCGGTAGAGCACGGAAGCCTCCGTGCCCTCGGGCAGGCTTTCGCCCTCGCCGGGGATCAGCAGGTCCAGATCGCCCCCGGCAAAGAGCCGCCGGGCTTCGCTGCGGCCCGCGGCCTCCAGCACGATGCGGTCCGTCTCATAAAAGCCGTCGCCGCTCCCGTCCCGGTATCCGAACCAGCTCTCGTTCCGCTCCAGGGTGAGACTGCCGTCCGCCATATCCGTCAGCCGGTAAGGCCCGCAGCTCACGGTGGTGTCGGGTCCGGTGCCGTAGCTCGTGTAGCTGCGGCCGCCGTATTCGAAGCGGCCGCCCTCGTACAGCGGCTCGTAGACGAGCCAGGGCGTCGTCAGTCCGAAGAGAAAATCGAATTCGTCCACGCTCTCCGCGCAGATATAGATCAGGGTATGGTCGTCCTCCTTCAGGAGTCCCACGGAATCCCAGCCGACCGTCGGCCAGGTGCGGCGGAAGGCCGTGTAGTAGGCGAGATCCGCCGTCGTCTCCCGGCCCCAGGCGTCGCTGCCGGTGAAGGAATAGAGCAGCTCGGAGCTCCGGCGGGTGACCGGCACGAAGCCGTCCTCGTCGGCCATGCGCAGGAGGCCGGAATAAGTGTCCTCCGGCACGTATCCGGCCCGGTAATAGTCCTCCAGGCTGCTGCCGTCCAGCCAGACGGAGAGGGGCTGCTGCAGGGAGAAGTAGAGCACCGTCCCGTCCGGGGCGCGGCAATAGCCTTCCTCGTCGTAGGTCCAGCCCTCCGCGGGGTAGGTGAAGTCCCCGCTTCCCAGGGCGTTTTCCTCCCAGATGTCCGCCCCGGAGCGGCGGTAGGCCCGGGCGCCCAGAAGGGCGGCCGCGCCGTCGCAGAAATAACCCGCCCGGTAATTGTCCATCTCCGGGGAGAGGCACTGACGCATGGAGTAGAGGTAGCTGTCCGCCGTGATGGGGGTGTGCGCTTCGTCGTCCCAGCAGGCCAGGGGATTGAGGCGGATGCGCCAGACCCGGCCCGTTTCCTCCGGAGAGATGCCCCAGTGCCAGGCGTCATACCAGGAGGCGGTGACGTCCTCCACGCTCTCGGCCATCTGATAGACCCAAACCGTCTCCTTCCCGTCCGCCGAGAGCCCGATGTCCACCAGGGGAGAGGCGGTGAGGCTCCAGAGGAAGCTGTCCGTCTCCGTTTCCCAGGTGTGTACGTTCCAGCAGGAGGGGAGAGCGTCCGCCGCCAGCCGGAGGGTATGGAAATCCGCCCGGGGCGCTTCCGTCGGCTCGGGCGTCGCCGGAGGCGCGGTGGGCGAGGGAGGGGCGGAGGCCGCCGCGGGCGTGACCGCCGGCTCCGTCCGCTCCTCACAGCCGGGACAGAGGATCAGCACCAGACAGAGTGAAAGGAGGCATAGGCAAAGGCTTCTTAGCTTCATGGAGCCCTCCGGAGTGACAGATTGAGAAAGGGGACAAGAAACAGGCTGCAAAATCCTTTCGGATCTTGCAGCCTGCGAATCCGGTCGATGTCAGCCGATGGTGGGAAGATAGTAGTCGGCGGGACGGGACTTGATCTCCTGGATGCAGCTCACGATGCTGGCAATGGTGACGATCAGGAGCAGGATCGCAAGAATGCCGCCCAGGATCCGGCTGGCAGGCACGTTGGCGTAGCGGGGGATCATCTTGCCGAAGAACCAGCCCTTGACGCCGGCGATCCCCGCCAGCAGGGGGAACAGGTTGAATGCGATGCCCTTCTTTCCCATGGTGCAGAGGGCGATGATGCCGAAAATCATCACGAGAACGGGAGCGCCGATGTAGCGCAGGGTCACATGCTTGAACTTCAGGTCGGGATTCTCGGCGTTGAGCTCGTTGCCCATCACCGTCTCCAGCTGCATGAAGTTATAATTGAAGAGGATCTCGCCCCACATGCTGGTCTGCTGCTTCGTGTCCTTTTTGCCGGTGGGCTCGTAGCGGAAATAGGGCATGAACCACTGGAGGAAGATGAGCGCGATGACGATCACGATCGCATAGTGGGTGATATTGACTCTTTTCAGGATTCCGATTCTCTTGGCATCCATTTCCATGATCGAAAGACCTCCATACATTCTCAGAAAAGGCGCGCTTATAGCTTATGAACGCAGTTTAGCACAATACTGCCCAAATGACAAGAGTGAATTTCGATAATTTTGCATAATACTTCGCCGGGAGCCGCCGGAGGGCGTCAGCCCTGCCCCGGGGGATCCAGGACCGTCATGGGATCGATGGCCGTGCCGTCCAGATAGACGCGGAAATCGCAGTGGACCCCGGTCGCCCGGCCGGTGGCCCCCATGGTGGCGATGATCTGCCCCTGGACCACCGTGTCCCCCTCGGAAACCAGAAGGTTGGAGCAGTGGGAATAGCGGGTCTCGTAGCCGTTTCCGTGGTCGATGAGGATGGTGAGCCCGTAGCCGCCGTAGTCCTCGGCCTCCGTCACCGTGCCCGCGGCGGCGGCGTAGATCTTCGAGTTGGGCTTGTCCGCCAGGTCGATGCCCGCGTGGAACTCCGTCTTCTCCTCCGTGACCGGATCCAGACGGTTGCCGAATTCGGAGCTGACGTATCCGCTTTCGCTGAAGCGCACCGGCCACAGGTGGGGGAAGTATTCCCCGTCGTCCGGGGCAGCCTTCACGTCCTCCTGATTCAGGGCGAGCTCCGCCCGGAAGGCCTCCGCCTCGGAGGCCACGTCGTCGAAGCTGCTCCGGCCGGAGACCGGCACGGAGGCCGCCGCGGAGGCGCTGCGGGCGCCCAGGGCAAGCGCGGGGACGAGAACGGCCGCCGCGATCAGCAGCGCGGAAGCGCCGCGAAGGATGCTTCTGAGGATGGAATGTCTCATAGCTCCGCCTTGGTTACAGCTCTCGCTGGAATTGGTAACATATTATTACAAAACGCCGGGGAAATCAAGAGAAATCTGTAACGAAAAGCGAGAATTTCTCCCGCCCGGTCCCCGGCCTCCGGAAAAACCCGCTTCGATTTCTCCTATTTGCCGAAGCATGAAAAACCGCCGGGCAGACCTTTCGGCTGCCCGGCGGCGAAAACGCAAGGCTTATTCCTCAAAAAACTTCTTATGCACGGCCCGCATGGCCACATCGGCGGCGTCCGCGTCGATGAGGACGGAGATCTTGATCTCGCTGGTGGAGATCATGCGGATGTTCACCTGGGCGGAGGCCAGGGCCTCGAAAAGCAGCACGGCGACGCCCGGCCGGTTGATCATCCCGGCGCCCACCACGCTGAGCTTGCAGATCTTGTCGTTGACGTTAATATGGTCGAAGCCGATGGCGTCCTGTTCCGCCTCCAGGGCGGCCCGGGCGTGCTCCAGCTCCGTTTTGGCCAGGGTGAAGCTGATGTCCTTCGTATCGTTGCGGCCGATGGACTGGAGGATGAGGTCCACGTTGATCTTCTCCCGGGCCAGCACCCGGAACACCTTATAGGCGATGCCGGGCTCATCCTTCAGGCCCACCAGGGCGATGCGGGCGATCTTGTCGTCCCGGGCGATGCCGCTGATCTTGGTCTCTTCCATCCCTTTCGTGACCTCCTTCACAATTGTGCCGGGCTTGCGGACGTAGCTGCTGAGCACTTCCATGGGGACGCCGTAGCGCTTCGCCAGCTCCACGCTGCGGTTGTGCAGCACCTGGGCGCCCATGGAAGCCAGCTGCAGCATCTCGTCGTAGGGGACCTCCTCCAGCGGCCTGGCGTTGGGCACCAGCCGGGGATCGGCGGTATACACGCCCTCCACGTCGGTATAGATCTGGCAGAGGTCCGCGTGCATCTTCGCCGCGATGGCCACGGCGGTGGTGTCGCTGCCGCCCCG
>JAEEGL016877881.1_pt1 | contig 14802 bp, 12 predicted proteins | sample 9134231 | NCBI WGS metagenome assembly JAEEGL01 (sample SAMN16246548, study PRJNA631951) | gut metagenome | biome: gut microbiome; feature: rumen; material: fiber-attached | host: Bos | place: Iran: Karaj | collected 2018-10 | reverse complement strand
TCTGCAGCGGTGATTCAATAGCAGCTGTCATCTATCCGTCCCTTAAGGATTATGAGAGTGAAGAGGATCCTTCGGCGGAGAAAGCATATGAAAAGATCGAATCAAAGGCCTTTATCGACCTTTCGGATCCGGTAAGCTTCAAGTCGTTTATCACAGGCGGCTTTGACGCAAGGTTCTTCAATGCCCTCGAGGGTGATGAGTATACGGTGATAAAGTCATCCGACAATGTTGACAAGCTCCGCAGGGAATACGCTCATTTCACTTTCCTACCTCCTTCGATGAGGCAGTGGTATGCGACCGCTTATGACTACCGCGAGGAAAACGGCAGGGCGTCATATTCGATGGAAAGATACCATATGACCGACCTTGCGATAAGATATGTGCACGGAGCCATAGGGGAAGAGGAATTCCGGGCGATAATGGACAGGCTTTTCAAGTTCATTTCCTTAAGGAAGGAAAAGAAGGTAAGCGCTGAGGAATACGATGCCAATGCGAATGCCCTTTATATGGAAAAGGTCGATGAGAGGATCGCGATGTTTAAAAGCCAGGCAGGCTATGGCAGGATCGCCGCCCTTATCGAAGCCGGAACGGGGTATAAGGATATCGATGCCGTGATCGACAGGTATAAGAGGCTTTACAGCGAGATAACCTCCGGGAGGGATTTTATAAAGGTTGCGGTCATAGGGCACGGAGACCTGTGTTTTTCGAACATACTCTACAATCATGATGCCAGGCTGCTTAAGCTCATAGACCCAAAGGGAGCGGATACGGAAGACGACATGTATATGAATCCGTATTACGATATAGCCAAGCTTTCCCATTCGGTCTGCGGGTGTTACGACTATTTTAACAGCGACCAGTATGAGATAGTCATAAACGATGACTTAAAGTTCGAGCTTAAGATGGACTGCGATAATGAGAGATACATAGCCATATTCAATGAGTATCTTGAAAAGAACGGCCTTGATAAGCGGCTGATAAGGCTCTATGAGGCTTCGCTGTTCCTTTCGATGCTCCCGCTGCATATAGACAGGGAGAAGAAGGTGCTCGGATTCATACTTAATGCGATAAGGATCATGGACGGTCTTGAAAAGAAATAAAACGGAGAGACTTAAAAGATGGAATATGAAGGATTGAGTTTTATATTTGATATAGACGGTACGCTCTGCCCGATAAAGGGGCCCGATGAACGCTATGAGGATATGGTCCCTTATAAGGATATGATAGACAAGATGCGGGAGTACAAGGAAAATGGAGCGAGGATCATCCTGTTCACGTCGAGGAACATGCGGACTTACGGGGGAAACATAGGTCTCATAAACGCGAATACCGCAAGGGTGGTGCTCGACTGGCTGGATAAATGGGAGATCCCGTATGATGAGATCATCTACGGCAAGCCCTGGCCCGGACCGAACGGTTTCTATGTGGATGACAGGACGGTAAGGCCTGATGAGTTCTTAAGCAGATCCGTTGAAGAACTTAAGGAAATATGCGCAAAGGGCAGATGTTAGCAGGACGGTTTCCACGGGGGTGGCTTTATGAGCAGCGGATACGGAGGAAGGTTTAACGGAAACAATATAAAACGGGCCCTCAGATACTGCAGAAGGAACGGCCTTCGCAATACGGTCTACAAGGCCGCAGAGCGTATCAAAAGGGACAGGGAAGAGCAGGATTATCACAGCATCGCCATGCTCGTGCGCCCTACAAGCGCGGAGCTTAACGAGCAGGTAAGGAAGAAGTTTTTCCACAGCTATAAGTTCAGCCTGCTCGTACCGGCATACAATACCGATCCGGCGCTTTTAAAGGCGATGATGGACTCTGTGATAAGCCAGACCTATGATAACTGGGAACTGTGCATAGCCGACGGGAGCACGGAAGATATCGTGTCCGCCTGTGTTAAGGAATATAAGGCTTCACTTGGTGAAGAAACCGCTTCAAAGATAAAGTACCAGCGTCTCAACGCCAACAGGGGTATAGCCGGCAATTCAAACGGTGCCCTCGTTATGGCAGGCGGAGATTACGTGGCGCTCCTTGATCATGATGATGAGCTTTCCCCAGATGCGCTGTATGAGATCATGGAGGTGCTGGATTCCGGGATAATACGCGACGGCAATGTATACAGGAACAGGTACAGGGCCGTATATTCCGATGAGGATAAGATAACTTCGGACGGCTCCAGGTATTTCGACCACCACCGTAAGCCTGACTTTGACATAGATCTCCTGCGGAGCAACAACTATATCTGCCATCTGTTCGTAGTCAGGACATCGGTAGCGATCAAGGCGGGCGGCTTCAGGAGCGAATACAACGGTGCCCAGGATCATGATTTTATCTTCAGGTGCATAGAACAGCTTGCTCCCTCGGAGATATACCATATCCCGAAGGTGCTCTACCACTGGAGATCGACGGCCTTATCGACAGCCGGGAACCCCGAAAGCAAGCTGTATGCTTATGCGGCGGGCAAGCACGCGGTAATGGATCATCTTAAACGTCTCGGAATAAAGGCGGATGTTACGGATACGCCCCATCTCGGTTTCTTCAGGGTAAAGTATCATGCAGAGGATACCGATGTTAAGATGATGTCCCCCGAAGAGTGGGGTGCTCTTACGCAGGAGAAGCTTGACGAGATCAAAGAGAACATCATAATGGTGCTCGGACCGGACATACGGCCGCTCACAAGCGATTATATCGATGAGCTTGCCGGAGTATTGAGCCGGGCTGAGGTCGGTGCGGCAGGAGGCAAGATACTCGATAAGAAGGGCCGGATCGACAGCGCAGGATATGTTTTTGATCTTGAAGGAAAGCTTAAGCCCGATTACAGGGGCATGAACGGGAATTTCTCGGGATACATGCACAGGGCGTCGATACAGCATAAGACAGACGGCCTGGCATGCGACTGTATGATGATAAAGAAGGCGGCCATTGAATTTGACGAGGACAGGCCGGTGATGGCGGATGACTTTATCACGGTATATGATCCGTTCGCCGTGTTCAAAAGGAGATCATGAGCAAGGTAAGTGTCGTAATACCCAATTATAACGGAGAACGCTTCTTAAAGGACTGTCTGGATTCGCTGAAAGGCCAGACGTTTGATGACTTTGACGTCATCGTGGTCGATAACGGTTCAAAGGATGCAAGCGTTGATATAGTAAGGGAAGTTTATCCTTCGGCCCTTATAATAAAGCTTGACAGAAACTACGGCTTTTCAAGGGCCGTAAATGAAGGCATCAGGGCATCGGGAGCGCCTTTTGTGTTCCTGCTCAACAACGATACGAAGGTCCATGCCGACTGTATCGGAAGGCTTCATGAGGCGATCCTTAAGGATAAGCGGATATTCTCGGTAAGTTCAAGGATGCTTTCGATGAAGGATCCCGGCATCATAGATTCCGCGGGTGACCTGTATTGCTGCCTGGGATGGGCGTTTGCCAGAGGTAAGGATAAGAGGAGCAGAGAGTATGATTCTCCCGCCGATGTTTTTTCCGCATGCGCGGGAGCGGCTTTATATAGAAAATCACTCTTTAATGTGATAGGATATTTTGATGAGAAGCACTTTGCCTATCTTGAGGATGTGGACATAGGCTACAGGGCGCTCATCAACGGTTACAGGAACGTTTATGAACCCTCGGCGATGGTGCTGCATGCGGGCAGCGGAATGAGCGGTTCGAGGCATAATGAGTTCAAGGTTGTACTGTCGGCAGGGAACGCGGTCTACGTCCCGTATAAGAACATGCCGGCACTGCAGTATTTTATAAACTTTCCGTTCCTTATCGCCGGAATGCTCATAAAGGCAGCATTCTTTACGTTTAAGGGTCTCCTGCCCGCCTATATAAAGGGAGTTGCAAGGGGGATAAGGCTTTGCCGTACGGGAGGAAGGTATCCGTTTTACAGCCGGAACCTTAAGAATTATATTAAGATACAGATATTGCTGTGGGTAAATACCGTTAAGAGGTTTAAGGACTGACAGATGATCAAGGATAACCAGCGGATATTCAACAGAATACATATAGTTCTGGACGGTGTCATAATCGCGGGCACTTACTGGCTTGCATGGTGGCTTAAGTTCAAGAGCGGGCTCATTGATTATTCCATGAGTCTTCCGACCAGCTATTTCAGGAGGGTTATGTACTTTGTGGTACCCTCTTATCTGCTGCTCTATTATCTGTTTGACTTATACAGCTCCAAGCGCGCTTCCGGCCGCAAGAAGGAGTTCTATAACATAATAAAGGCCAATACGATAGGCTGTCTCGGACTTATAGTTGCGATGTATTTAAGGCGCCAGACGCATTTCTCGCGTGAGATGATCTTTATCTTCTGGGGCCTGAATATCTTCTTTGAAACGCTTGCGAGGAACGTGATACGTTATCTTTTAAGGTTCTTCAGGAAGAGGGGTTATAACCTTAAATACGTGCTCCTTGTCGGCTATTCAAGGTCGGCGGAATCATATATCAACAGGATACGCCTTAACCCGCAGTGGGGTTACGTGGTGCGCGGCATCCTGGATGATAACGTCGAGAGAGGTACCATGTACAAGGGCGTCAAGGTAATGGGCGTGATAGATAACCTTGAGATGATCTTAGAGGAGAACAAGCTCGACGAGATCGCCATCACATTGAGCCTGAAGGAATACGGACGTCTTGAAGAGATAGTGAACATGTGCGAGAAATCGGGCGTTCATACGAAGTTCATCCCCGATTATACGGGTATCATACCCAATAAACCGTATACGGAGGATCTTCAGGGGCTGCCCGTCATAAATATAAGGCATGTCCCGCTGACGAATACCGTGAATGTCGTAATGAAGCGGATCGTGGATATAGTGGGATCCGTATTTGGCATAATCCTGGCCTCGCCTGTAATGCTCGTATGTGCGGTCATCATCAAGTTCGGCAGCAAGGGTCCCGTGATCTTCACACAGGAGAGGGTCGGACTTCACAACAAACCGTTTAAGATGTATAAGTTCCGGACGATGTACACCCAGGAGGATAAGGAGGACGAGGACAAGGGCTGGACCGTAAAGGACGACCCGAGAGTCACCGGAATAGGACGGTTCTTAAGGCGTACGAGCCTTGATGAACTTCCGCAGCTCTTCAATGTGTTCATGGGTAAGATGAGCCTCGTCGGGCCGCGTCCCGAAAGACCCATGTTCGTTGAGCAGTTCAGGGAAACGGTGCCCAGGTATATGATCAAGCACCAGGTACGTCCGGGTATGACGGGCTGGGCCCAGATCAACGGATTAAGGGGCGATACCTCCATCGAGAAGAGGATAGAATATGACCTGTTCTATATCGAGAACTGGACCATGGGATTTGACATAAAGATACTGTTCCTGACTGTTTTTAAGGGATTTATAAATGAAAATGCCTATTAGTGGGCATGAGACAGGCTGACCGTATGCCTGTACCGGGAAATAAGTGACAAGATGACAGATATAGTGATCCCCGTATACAAACCGGATAATAAGTTTGAGCGCCTGATAAAGGGGCTTGCAGCCCAGTCCGTAAAGCCCGGAAGAGTCATTATAATGTACACAAAGGCTGACGCGGGCGATCATTTTGATGATTCATATCTTGAGCCGCTTTCGGGGATATGTGAGACCGTTGTGCAGGAGCTTGACAGGAGTGACTTTGACCACGGCGGCACAAGGGCGGAGGCCGTTACCCGTTCAGAGGCTGATGTTTTCATCATGATGACCATGGATGCGATCCCGGCCGATGATAAGCTTATCGAAAACCTGACAAAACACCTTTCCGATCCCGCCGTCGCTGCCGCGTATGCGAGGCAGATGCCGGATGAGGATTCCTCCCTTACCGAGAGATTCACAAGAAGTTTCAATTATCCCGAAGAGCCTGTATGCAAGGGAAAAGAAGATATCGAGAGGCTGGGGATAAAGGCTTTCTTCTGTTCAAATGTGTGTGCGGCATACAGAAGGGATGTGTATGATGAGCTCGGCGGTTTCATTAAGCGCACGATATTTAACGAGGATATGATCTATGCTCATAAGCTTATAATGAGCGGATATAAGATATGTTATGAAGCGGATGCAAAAGTCATACATACCCATGAATACACGCCGATGCAGCAGCTGCACCGGAATTTCGACCTTGCGGTGTCGCAGGCCGAGCATCCCGAAGTGTTTAAGGGTATTTCCTCGGAATCCGAAGGTAAGAAATATATAGCGCAGGCGGCCGCATACTTTAAAAAGGCAGGCCGGGGGTACCTGATCATCCCGTTCGTCTGGGGCTGCTGCTTTAAATACCTCGGGTATCTGCTGGGGAAGAATCATAAACGCCTGCCCCGCGGTCTTGTCAGGGCGCTTGCGATGAACAAAGCTTATTTCAGCCGGGAAATGCACTGAATAAAAACAGCACGGTTTGATAAAAACGGTGATTTATGCTATATATAGCTATGGGCCGTCAGGTTTTACGGGATCACAGATGGCGGCCGGGATAAGGAGACGATATGCCGGATTCGGATAACAACAATACCAGTAATAACAACAACGACGGCGATTACGAAGTATATTGCCAGATGTGCCGCAGGGGCCGTTCGCAGGTAAGCGATATGTTCAGGCTGCTTGACGGCATTTATATATGCTCGGACTGTATGCATAAGACCATGGATACCATGGGACAGTTCGGCTTTTCGCCGATAAATCCCTTTGGCAAGGCCGGCAGCGCGGAGCAGGATAAGAAGGATGATGATATCACCAAAACCCCGCTCGGCAGCATATTCGGGGACCTTAACGCGCAGTCTGTGGCAGCCATGAAGGAGGAAAAACCGGCCACGGTCAGTGAAGACGGCGGTGACGGGGGAGAAGCGAAGGATGACGGCCCCGACAAAGATGACGATAAAGCGGCCGCAAATCCGTTCCAGGGCATCCCGGGCATAAGCTTCCTCAATATGTCGGATATCCCCGGGCTTTTCGGGCAGAAGACAAGGGTTAAGAAAAAGACCAAGAGGACAGGCCCCTTAATTGATATGTCCAAGATCCCGCAGCCTCATAAGATAAAGGAAATGCTGGATGAGTACGTCATAGGTCAGGAGAAGGCCAAGAAGATAGTATCCGTTGCCGTATACAACCATTATAAGAGGGTTTCCTCCCAGGAGCAGAGGGAAGATAAGTACGGTGAGGAGTTTAAGGATGTTGAGATAGAAAAGTCAAACATACTGCTCATAGGGCCTACCGGCTGCGGAAAGACCTACCTTGTAAAGACTCTTGCGAAGATACTTGATGTGCCGCTTGCGATCGCCGATGCGACATCCCTGACAGAAGCGGGATATATCGGCGATGATATCGAGAGCGTTGTGACCAAGCTTCTCGCGGCGGCGGATAATGATGTTGAACGTGCGGAGACCGGTATCATCTTCATAGATGAGATCGATAAGATAGCCAAGAAGCAGAATACGCATTCAAGGGACGTGAGCGGAGAATCCGTACAGCAGGGAATGTTAAAACTCCTTGAGGGAAGCGAGGTTGAGGTTCCGGTCGGAGCCAATTCCAAGAACGCGATGGTCCCGCTGACCACGGTCAATACAAAGAACATCCTGTTCATCTGCGGCGGAGCGTTCCCGGATCTTGACGAGATAATCAAGCAGCGCTTGAGGAAGCAGACCTCGATCGGCTTTAACGCAGAGCTCAAGGACGCTCTGGATAAGAGGAAGGATATCCTTAAAGAGGTAAAGGTGGAGGATATCAAGAAATTCGGCATGATCCCCGAGTTTGTCGGAAGGCTCCCGATAATAGCCACAATGGAAGGCCTTACGGAAGATATGCTCGTGGATGTATTAAAAGAGCCGAAGAATGCGATAATCAAGCAGTACCGGAAGCTTCTTGCAATGGATGAGGTGGAGCTTGAGTTTGACGATGAAGCCCTTCATGAGATAGCAAAGAAGGCCCTTGAAAAGGATACGGGCGCCAGGGCGCTGCGCTCCATCATAGAGGATCTGATGCTCGATATAATGTATGAGATACCCAAGGATGACAATATCGGCAGGGTGACGATCACGAAGGATTATATCTTAGGCACCGGAGGTCCCGTCATAGATCTGAGGGGCAGCGAACTAAGCTTTGAGAAACGCGACAGACTGAACGTTATAGCGGAGGCCTGATAAATGTTATTCAGCACGGCCGCTTTTGCGGTATTTATGACTGTTGTTTTCCTTGCATACTGGCTTATCCCCCATAAATACAGGTGGATAGTGCTCCTGATCGCCAACGCGTGGTCATACATCTGCTACGATATCAGGTTTCTTACCGTTATCGTGGTCACCATGCTGGCATCATTTTTCTGCGCCATTTGGATGGAAGGGCAGCAGGATGATAAAAAGAAGAAAATACTGATGGCAACAGGGGTAGTGGTCACATTATCCCTGTTGCTTGTATTTAAATATCTTAATTTCGCACTCTATACGGTCGCTAAAGTCATAGGTAAGTTCGGCATCCCGATGCAGGAGACCACGCTTAAGCTGCTCATGCCGGTCGGCATATCCTTCTATACCTTTATGGCGGTCGGTTATCTTATCGATGTTTACCGCGGAAAGACAAAGGCCGTAAGGCATTTCGGCAAATATGCGATATTTGTTTCGTTCTTCCCGAACATCGCCTCGGGCCCCATAGAACGTGCAGGCCATTTCATTCCCCAGCTTGATGAGGAAAAGTCATTCGATTATGACTCTGTGGTATACGGAGCAAGGCTCCTTCTGCTCGGCCTTTTCAAAAAGATAGTCATCGCCGATATGATGGCCAAGTACGTGGATGCCGTGTATGACAAGGCTCCGGAGCATTACGGTATCTGTTTCCTTTGGGCGACTCTGCTGTATTCCTTCCAGATATACTGTGACTTTTCAGGATATTCGGATATGGCTATCGGTACCGCCAAAATGCTCGGTTTTGACCTTCTCATAAACTTCAGGCAGCCATATCTTGCCTCAAGCATCAAGGAATACTGGAGCAGATGGCATATATCGCTCTCGACCTGGTTCAGGGATTATGTATATATCCCGCTCGGCGGAAACAGGCGCGGCCTGGTAAAGAGGGATATAAACCTTCTGATAACCTTCCTGCTTAGCGGACTCTGGCACGGTGCGAGCTGGACATTCGTATTCTGGGGCATGATCCACGGAGTCTGTCAGATCATTGAAAACCGTGTAAAGGAGCTCATCGGTCTTGACAAAGAGAAGGAAAAGTCGCTTAAGCGCCCGGTAAAGCTGATGCTCACGGCGCTTACGTTCGTGATCGTATCCTTTGCCTGGATATTCTTCCGCGCGAACTCGATCTCGGAGGCGATGCATATAATAAGGACCATGTTCAGCGACCTGTCACTTACGGGAGCGATGGCCCAGATGACAATGAGCGTAAAGTCAGTCATAAAGACGACCGCGGCGATAGTGCTGCTCATCATCTTCGATATCTGCAACGAACGAGGGGATGTGCTTAAGGCAATGAACAGGGTTCACCCCGTGATAAGGTGGGTTGTGTACTTTGCGGCTGCGTTCCTTATAATCGTGCTGAAGACACATAATACTGATATACAGGAGTTTATATACTTTAAATTCTGATGCCGGTACTTATCTGACCGGTCAGAGAGAAGTGGATCATGAAGAAAGATATGAAAGACTTAAGAAGATTCGTGCTGAAATTCGCGATATTTGCGGCCGTGATATTGGGATTCTTTATCACATTCAATGTGGTGATCGATCCTTACAATATCTTCCATTACGAATATCCGCGAAACAACGGGATCGAAGCCAACAAGAATTTCATAAAGATGAGATATATCCTGAACCATAAGGATAAGTTTGATTCTCTCCTGTTCGGGTCTTCACGTGCCGGATTCACCGATGTGGAGGCGCTTCCCGACGGAAAATACTATAACATGTGTTCTTCTGAAGCGCTGCCCGCAGAGCATGTCCGTCTGCTTAAGATACTGATAAAGCACGGGTTTGTTCCGAAAAATGTGACCGTAATGGTGGATGACATATCCTGCTTCGTGGATCCCGAGGGAATGCATAAGACCATGCTCTTCAGGACCCCCTATCCGGATGATACGATAGGCGACTGGTTTGATTTTTACGTTAAATACTGCGATATCCTCACGACATGGGAGGCATATAAGCAGATAAGGGACTATGAGCCCAACGATCCCGAATATACCGAGAGGTTCAGACGCAGCGGTTCCGAGAAGCTTAATACGCCTAGTTCATTCCACGATGAGAATGAGGTCGGATACTGGGCGGATTACTATAACCTGCGCATCGACGAGGCCATCGGGGATATAAGGGAGCTTAAGCGTATCTGTGATGAGAACGGCATAACCCTGCGCATCATGACGAATCCGCTGTATTTCAAGACTTATCAGAGAGATATCGAGAACGGGTATCTGGATTATCTCTATGCGCTCGCGGGAGAGGTGGATTACTGGAATTTCAGCTCATTCTCGGATATTTCGCTGGATGAGCATAATTACTACGAGACGAGCCATTTTACTCCGGCAGTGGCGAGCATGATGATGGATGTTGTATATAACGGAAATACCGATGACAACCTGTGGAGCCAGGGCTTCGGCGTCAAGGTCGATGCCGCCAACAGGGACGAGTTCATATATTTCTTAAGACACCAGGCTGAAGAACGAGGGGTGGTCATCCCGTGAGCCTTGGAAAAGACATCATGAAAACGGCGAACCGGCACCAGGACTCCGTCTCCTTCGGAGCCACCTCGTGCCCAATATTAAAATGCGGGATCCTCGGTATATTTGCCGCGATATTCTCAAGCTATCTCCTTGGTTTTGTGATGCCGTATTTTTCGCAGTATTCGGGTGAGTACCTGGATACGATCGACAGCCTTGTAAGGGGAGGAGCCGTTATGATCCTCTATGTGGTAGTACTGGCTCCGCTTATCGAAGAAGCATTGTTCAGGTATCTTATATATAACCTTGCACGGAAATTTGTTAATGTATGGGCAGCCATAGTGATCCAGGCTGTCCTTTTTGGTCTTTATCACGGGAACATAATTCAGATAACATATGCTTTCTTACTTGGTCTGCTGCTTGGGTGGATAAGAAAGGAGACAGACAGGTTCATCTGCTGCATAGCGTTCCATGTCCTGTTTAACATAACCGGTATTATTCTGGATAGGTTCAGTGAAATAGAACAGCCGTTATTCATAAGGATCCTCTTTATGATCGTTTCACTTGCGGTCTGTGTCGTGACCGTCTTTTTCATAAAAGAGAGGAAGAGCGGATGTGACGCGCAAACAGACTGATGATGTCGATGTCGGTACCGGCATAGAGCATCCTTGAGCCGACGGCATCTTCAATCTCGTTGAATACGGGAACACCGTCCCCGTCGTATATGAAATCTATCCCGATGAAATCTGAAGGAAGGGCTGAGGCTAGTTTTTCCGTAAGATAACGTTCGTTATCCGTGAGCTCGTGCAGGATTGCTTTTCCGCCGAGCGAGAAGTTCGCGCGGAAATCATGATCATTTCCGGATATTCGCATCATTCCCGCTATTATCCTGTTGTTTATAAGATAGACCCTGAGATCCTTTCCCCTTATGCTGCAGGGGCGCTGGAGGATGAGCTTCTCATAAGGTGACCTGCCGTCAGAGTCAGCCATTTCATCCAGTGCGTCGCGGAGTCTGCTTTCATCATCTATCATGTACACATGTTTTCCGCCGTGGCCGTTTGAAGGCTTTAATATGAGGGGATAACCGAAACCGGCGGCTTTTTTGCATATTTCCCCGGTATCTCCCGGACTTGCGGTGATATACGGCATATACGGGATACCGGCCGAACCGGCAAGACGGTATGAGAGATCCTTGTCATTTCCGATGCGGGTGACTTTTCCCGGATTAAATACCCGTATGCCGAGGGATTCAAGTTTACAGGCTATATCCGCATTCCTCGAGCGGTTTATAACAAAAGAGGGGAGTTCCTTTTCTTCGGCCGCTGCAAGAGACAATACGGCCGGGACTGAATCGGGATAAACAAGCTTTAGGGGCACGGGATCACATTCCGTGCGCATCTTGTCTATGAACCAGTGGTTTTTTTCTGCATCCTCCGGCTCGTAAAGGAGCCATCCCGTCCGTTCCATCAGGCATCCCTTTCCCGCTTCGGGATATCAGATACGATATGTTCCATTATCGCATCGGCCACATTTATGCCGGTGCAGTCATAAATGCTCTTGAAATGAGCGTTTGAATTGACCTCGCATAAGACAGGGACATGATCTTTTCCGATCATTATATCGACTCCGGCAAAATCAAGCCCGAGCCGCCTGCAGACCTCTACAGCCATGCCGCATTCTTCGCCTGTCGGAGTATACGGGGCCATATGGCCGCCGAGAGTGATATTTGCGCGAAAATCATTCTCATTGGAGCGCAGCATCGAAGCGACACATCTGCCGCCGACGACATTTATGCGTATATCGCGGCTTCCCTTCCACGGGCTCCTGATGAATTCCTGCATTATCATGGGGCGGCCCTGTGCCTTTGCCAGCACTTTTTCACATTCTTCCCTTGAATTTATCAGATATACCTGTTCCCCGAAGGAACCAAAGCATTCTTTCAGGACAAAGGGATAGCCCAGCTGTTCCTCGATCACAGAGAGGAAATCCGTATTTGTATAACCTGTGTTATCGTAAGTAAAAGGGACACTGAAGGTCTTGGGCATATTTACGAGACCGGAAAGAAGCCTCAGGGTAAGTGACTTGTCATCACACGCCTCGATGGCGTCGGCCCTGTTGTAAAGCCTGAATCCCAGAGCTTCAAGCGCCCTGGCAAGCTTTATGTCCTTGTCCCAGAAGATGATAAAATCGGGCTGATCGAGAGTCATGTCCGAAAGTATGACCTCGCCCGTATCGATCCTTACCATGATATCGGCATTGGTAAGAAGATTGAGCCTGCAGCCGACCCTGTCCGCTGCCGCGGTAAGGCGGTGATAGATATCACTGAATTTGTTGTTGTACAGGAACCTGTTTACAATAAGCCATCCGTTCATTCGCGGTTCTCCCGGCAAAAATAATCATAAACAGTATATCAGAAATGAAGTAGTCATTGTAAAAATCTTTGTATTGGATTATACTTTTATTCGTAAAAGTTTATATTTTTGCGGCAACAGGGAATGACCGGAGAATTGAAATGGCTGATAACGAAAAAGAACTTTATCTGAGGTTTTTGAGGAGCATATCCGAGGAACCGGGCAGTATAAACCGCCTCAGGGAGGCTTTGGCGGGAATTGCCTACTATTTTCATATAAGTGCGATCGAGACCGAGCTTCTCGGGGATGCCGATATTGACAACATTCCCAGGGAGATGGTCTTATTTGAGCGTGAGAAGACTTCCGTTGTGGGTGAGCCGTTCAGGTTTGATTATGAGCTGAGCAGCGGCATCAGGATAGTCATTTATATTTACGCCGATAAGAAGGATTTTTCCGAAGAGGATAAGAAGAGCCTCGAAGTATATGCCACCGAATGCAGTTTTGTGATCGAGCGTCATCTGCTCAACCGTCACGTCGAACTTGCGGGCACAAGGCAGTATGTAACGAAGCTGCTAAATACCGACGGTTTCATCGACCGTGTTAATGCCCTTGTTGCCCAGGGATATAAGCTTTCGGATTACTGTTCCTGCTGTTTCAATCTCAGGGGATTCGGTGATGTCAACAGGCAGTATGGCAGAAATAAAGGAAACGAAGTCCTTGCCGGGTATGCATACAGGCTTTCAAGGATGCTGGGTGAGGATGAAGTCATCGGACATATAGGCGCAGATACGTTCATCGCTCTTATCAACAGGAACCGTGAGCAGTGGTTTGTGGATCTTCTTGAAGATATCCCGGTGGAGATCGAGATCGATGACCGCAAGGAAACCGTTCATGTTGAGGCCCGTGTGGGCGTATGGGAGATAGACCGCGATGACGTTGATATGGAAGATCTTGTTGACAGGCCATACATGGGCCTTAACAAGGTAAAGACCGAGAGAGGCCTGCGGGTAGAGTATGTTACCGAGAAGATGCTCAAGCAGGAGAGCGATCTGAAGGCCGTACTCAAATATTTTGAGAAGGCTCTTGAAGATGAGGAGTTTAAGGTATACTACCAGCCCAAGGTTGACTCAAGGACGGGAATGCTGGTCGGAGCCGAGGGCCTTGTGCGCTGGTTCCATGATGACAAGATGATCTCTCCGGGTATTTTCATTCCCGCGCTTGAGGATAATGCCAAGATAATACTGCTCGACTACTATATACTCAAGCATGCCTGTGATGACATAAAGGAGTGGATGGATAAGGGTTACGATCCGGTACCCGTGTCGGTCAACTTCTCAAGGCGTGATCTCAAGGACCGGGATCTTGCAAAGAAGATCAATGCGATAATCGAGGAATCCGGCATAGATAAGCGGCTTATAGAGGTGGAGCTTACAGAAACGGTCGACTCGGAAGAGCACGGAGTTCTGTCGGGCTTTATCGACGAGCTGTATAAGATGGACATCATGACGGCGGTCGATGATTTCGGAGCCGGGTATTCATCGCTTGCGACACTCAGGGAATTCAGCGTTCATTCGCTTAAGCTTGACCGTTCATTTGTCAATACGGATGACTTTTCCTGGAAGGATGAGATCATATTAAGGGATGTTATCCATATGGCCGGCGAGCTTAGCATGGAAGTGCTCTGTGAAGGCGTTGAGAGGGATGACCAGCTGGCGCTCCTTAACAGTGTAGGCTGTTACGTGATCCAGGGATATTACTACGACAGGCCGCTTCCCAAAGAAGAATATGAGAAGCGTGTGATAGATAAACAGTATAAGAAGTAACGA
>JAEEGL015246396.1_pt1 | contig 14802 bp, 11 predicted proteins | sample 9134231 | NCBI WGS metagenome assembly JAEEGL01 (sample SAMN16246548, study PRJNA631951) | gut metagenome | biome: gut microbiome; feature: rumen; material: fiber-attached | host: Bos | place: Iran: Karaj | collected 2018-10 | reverse complement strand
CATGAACGCCCGCCTCTACGACCCGGTCATCGGTGTTTTCCTTGCACCCGACCCCTATGTCCAGGCCCCCAGCTTCACCCAGAACTTCAACCGATATGCCTATGCCCTCAATAATCCGCTGAGATACAGTGATGAGAGTGGAGAGTGGGTGCAACTGCTAATTGGAGCCGTCATTGGAGGTTTCGCCAATGTCATTTCCAATTGGTCCTCGATAAGTGACAATGAGAATGGCTTCTGGTTATGTGTCGGTTATTTTGCAATTGGTGCTATAGTAGGAGTCGCTTCTTTCGCATCTGGAGGAGCATTAGCTGTTATTACCAAAGCTGCCGGGGTTGGCGCCGGTATGCTTGCTGGTGCTGGAACAGGTGCCATTACTGGAGCCATAAGTTCATTTTTGTTGAATGGAGGAAATAATATTATTGCGGGAAATGATTTTTATGACAATTGGAGATCCACAGTTTTATCAGGTGCATTGGGTGGGGCTATTAGTGGTGCCATATCGGGAAGCATAAAGGGATATAAATATGCGAAGGAACAAGGAGCCGATCCGTGGAGTAGAAATTATTTGGATGCATCGGATGATGGTTTATATCCAGATTATAAGCCCGAGGAGTATAATTCGACTTCCGAGAAAATTCCCGTAAGAAATAAAAAACAATTTAAGCATTGTTATGGATATACTAATGAATATGCGGATCAAGGGCACTTTAACCATACGGCAGAAGATTTCCTTATGGAGGCTGATTATTTAGAAGGAGAGGATCCAATTCGGAATTATAATGAAGTATGTAGGACAGAAGGGAATATGACTCGATTAAAAGGGATAGAATGGAAGAGTATGGGGTATTATTTAAATAACAATGCTGAAATATTATCAACGACGGACCAACATGCCTTGAATGTTAGAGGTATTACTATAGGATATAAGTTGAGAATGTTTGGTGGAGGTATTGGAAAAGAACTGCATCTGTTTTCGGCGTTAGTGCATGATCCTAACGTGGGTGGGTATAGGACAGTATTTCATTTGGACTGTGTTGGAAGAATAGTTTACTGAGATGTATATTTTGTCAATCATTGTGTCTGCAATGTGTATTTGCAGTAATAGCAGCGGTATAATTGAATCTGACTCCTTGTTTATCAGAGAGTATGAAAGCATAATGAACAAGAATAAGAGAACATTTTTCAGGATAATAAAAAGAAACACTAAAAAGATAAATCTCCTGAAATCGGATTCGCTTATTTATGTTCCATTGATATCGTTGAAAAGGCGAGTCAGGGCATCGTGGGATTGGGATAAGACAGAGAATAATTCCGTATTTGCAGACTGGAGTTACTTGGAATTATCAAGGATGATTATCTTTAGTTATATTAGGATTACCGAATCAGGGATGAAATATTACACCGATCGTCGGTTAGGCAAGGCAAAAAGGTTCGATAGTTCCCCTCCGGAGAATCGGCTTGTTCATTTACTATTTCATATGATTAGAAAGTATAAACCAGATTATGTTTTTAAGGTTACCGGAGTGCCCGGATGGTTTTTTATATGTGATGACAAGATTCTTGCTTTGGAAGCCAAAGGCGGAGACCTTCTTCTATATGAGAATCCACTCTTGTTGCTCAGAAACCATTTTACGGCCTTCCCTTCTTGGCCAATCTTTAGTGGAGACGAAATGTAATCATTGAACTTGTCAATAATTTAGCGAGAAATAACTACTAAACAAATGATGTGCAGACACAAAATGGCTGGTTTCGTTCCTGGAAATGCAAATCTGGGAACAGAATCCCGGTTTTTGTGTCCCCTGGCATGTGACAATTGTTGGTTTGGCGGGGTATTTGCGGCGATAGATTGGGGCGACAGTCGTTTCTGGATATTATGAAGGAATATCTGCTTACACATTGGGTAATTATATAAATGGGGGTGAAGAGTTGGAAGCTAGAAACGATAATTTTCTTTTTCAGCATGAGTATGGCCATTACATTCAGAGTCAGAAATTCGGTCTATACTATTTAATGAAGGTGGCTATTCCTAGTGCGGGAAGTAATAGTAAGATTGGAAGCCCACATAATAATAATCCAGCAGAACAGGATGCAAATATTCGTGCTTTTAACTATTTCAGAAAGTATTATTCTAAAGAGTTTGATAAATATGACAAAATAACGATGAAGTATAATGGTCAATGGGTATGGAGTGATGACCATAAATATAGGTATAACCCTATAATAGATATGGATTGGGAGAATTATGGTACAGCATTCGAAGCGAACACTGCTGTTCTTACCCGTCATCCAGTAAGTATTAAATGGTATGATGTTCCATTTATGCTTGATCCAGCTTTCATATTAGGAACAGTAATCGGTGGTTTGATCAATATGACTATTTATAATAATAACTACTGACATATGAAACGAGTTTTTTTTCTATTATCATTCATTTGTTTTATATCAAGTTGCTTGCCTGTGGATAAACCAGGATGCTTACTGACGGTTAATAATATGATGGACTACTCCATAATTATGGTTATTTCTCATGATGAGATTCCGAACGAACAAGTTCTTGATCATAGTATTTCCGCTGAAATTAGAGAGTGGTTCAACAGTAAAAATCCTGAGGATATTAAATCATTTAACGCATTAGAATCAGTTTCGTATATTTATGGGACTGAAGAGTATAGCTGGAAACCATATTGGTGGTATTGGTTGTATTACGATTTCGATGAGGATAATCGTTGGACACCGAGAGAAGGGAAAATTGTGTATTTTTATTTTTTTAATGGAGAAGACTATAAAAATGATAAAGTTACACTTTTGGCTAGATATAATACAACCTTGGAAAGTATGGAGATGCTTGCGTGGAAACTGACATATCCTCCCACCAATGAGATAATGGAAGTAATGAATATTTGGATCCCAAAGGAGGAAATGGATTTGTAAAATGAGTAACCCCATTAATGGAATGCTATGGAAAAACTATAAAGCGAATACCGCTAACAACAATATAGCTCTTTCACAAGTGACTTGAAATTCGTATATGATTTGGAATCGTCCGAAGTAATGGTGGAATCGGTATCGACATACATCTTGACCTTGCCGTCGATGGTCTCTGACTTGAGATTGTCGATGACCATCATCTTGATGAGCTTGACCTTGGTCGGCTTGTCTGACTTCTTGGTCGGCGCCCCCTCCGCTGTCTCGGCGAGGACAAGGACCTTCGTCTTCTTCTAGCTTCCGTGCCCGCGTTTGAGAGGCTTATCCTTCTCAGATTCAGGAACTTCGGTAGAGAAGAAACCTTCGTCCAGTTCGACCAAATCGGGAACAGAATCCCGGTTTTTGTGTCCACTTGCATGTGACAATTGTTGGTTTGGCGGGGTATTTGCGGCGATAGATTGGGGCGAAAGTAAGTCCCTTTCCCGAGGAAAGGAATTTAGGGAAAGAGTAACGTAGATAAAGAAAGTGCGTGGGATTTGTTGGTATTATACGTTGAAGATACACTGTTATGGAATCGAAACATAGAAAGTTGAATACTAGCGAAAGTTGAGTTAGAATTAGATTTATGGCACTTGTAGCGATTGTGGGGCGCCCGAACGTGGGCAAATCCACCCTTTTCAACCGCCTGGTCGGAATGCGGCAGGCGATAGTGGACGAGACGGCGGGTGTGACCCGGGACCGTCATTACGGCAAATGTGAGTGGTGCGGCCGGGAGTTCTCGGTCGTGGATACGGGCGGATATACCTCCAACTCGGACGATGTGTTCGAGGAGGCTATCCGTACCCAGGTGGTCCTGGCCATAGAAGAAGCTGACGTGGTACTGTTCATGGTTGAGGCTGCGACCGGCATCACGGACTATGATTCGGAGATTGCGGATCTGCTCCGCCGGAGCGGGAAGCCGGTGGTGACCTGCGTCAACAAGGTGGACAGCGGAGAGAAGATGTATGACACGTACCAGTTCTACTCGCTCGGCCTCGGAGAGATCTGGAGCATCTCGGCGGCGAACGGTTCCGGAACGGGCGACCTGCTGGACGAGATCCTGAGGGTGCTGCCCGAGGAGGAGCCCGAGGAGGATGACAGGGAGGACCTTCCGAGAATAGCCATAGTCGGCCGCCCGAATGTCGGGAAGTCGTCTCTGACAAACGCTCTACTAGGCGAGGAAAGGAATATAGTGACTCCCGTGGCTGGTACTACAAGGGATTCTATATCAACGTATTACAATAAGTTTGGGTATGAATTCATGCTGGTGGACACCGCTGGTATCCGCCGTAAGGCGAAGGTTCACGAGGACCTTGAATTCTATTCCGTGATGCGTTCGATCAGGGCTATCGAGCACTCGGATGTCTGCATACTGATGATCGATGCGACTGCCGGCATGGAAGCCCAGGACATGAACATACTGTCGCTCATCCTGAAGAACAAGAAGGGCTGCGTGATAGTGGTGAACAAATGGGACCTGTTCGAGAAGGACAGCAATACCATGAAGAAATATACCGAGGCTATCAAGGAAAGGATCGCCCCCTGGAACGATGTACCGATAGTGTTCACCTCGGTCCTGAACAAGCAGAGGATAATAGACGTGCTCAACGCCGCCGTCACCGTGTCGGAGAATATGAAACGCAAGATCCCTACGTCTCAGCTGAACGATGCGATGCTGCCTGAGATCGAAAATTACCCTCCGCCGGCATGGAAGGGCAAGTATGTGAAAATCAAGTATGTAACCCAGCTCCCTACCCGTACTCCGTCGTTTGCTTTCTTCTGCAATCTGCCCCAGTGGGTAAAGGATCCCTACAAGCGTTTCCTCGAGAACAAGATCCGGGAGCATTTCGACTTTACAGGCTGTCCGGTCCAGATTTATACCAGGGCCAAATAGGCTATGGAGAATGATTTCGTCGATCTGCTGCAACTGCAGGCCCTCATCAAGGAAGGCATCGAAGAGGCCGTTCCGGACAGCGTCTGGGTGAAGGCCGAGATCAGTTCTTTCTCCCCGAGAGCCAACGGGCACTGCTACCTGACCCTTTCGCAGAGTTCTGGAGGGAAGGTGGTGGCGGAATGCCGGGCCATGATCTGGAAATGGAACTATCCGTTGATCAAGCAGTATTTCGAGTCCGAGACCGGCAGGGCCCTCAGCGCAGGCATCACCGTCCTCGTCAAGGTGGCCGTGAATTATTCTCCTCTCTACGGGGTCAGCCTGTATGTGGAGGATATCGACCCTTCAGTAACCCTCGGAGAAAGCGCCCTGCTGCGGCAGCGGACCATCGACACCCTGGTCAGGGAAGGGTATATGGAAATGCAGAAGGAACTGGTCCTTCCCGAACTTCCTTCGCGCCTTGCGGTCATCTCATCGGCTACTGCCGCAGGGTATGGGGATTTTCGCCGCCATCTATTGGAAAGTCCTGAGGGATATGTATTTAAACTTGACCTGTACGAGGCTTTGATGCAGGGAGAATCGGCACCGCCGTCCATCATTTCAGCGCTTGTAGAGGCCGGGGAGAAGGATTATGACGCGGTTCTGATACTCCGTGGCGGAGGCTCGGAGACCGACCTTGCCTGCTTCGACGATTATACCCTGGCGGTCGCTATTGCAACCTGCCCCCTGCCTGTGGTTACGGCTATCGGGCACGACCGTGATTTCCATGTCGCGGATATGGTGGCAAACCAGTATGTGAAGACTCCGACTGCGCTCTCTGACCTTTTCCTGGAGCGTTTCCGCGCTGCTGACGCCAAGGTAGATGAGCTGGAGCAGCGTATCATTTCTGCGGTCAGGGGGAAGGCCTCCCTGATGCAGGAGCGATTCTCAAGACTCGTTTCACGGCTCAGTTATGCTTTTTCGGCCAAGGTGCAGTCAGGCCTTTCCCGCATCGATCTCGCGGAGGCCAGGATCTCGGCCTCCGATCCTCGCCACCTGCTTTCCAAGGGCTATGCCCTGGTGACCGGACCGGACGGCAGGATACTCAAGAGCGCATCCTCAGTCGTCCCTGGTGACCGTATCGGCGTCCGTTTCTCCGATGGCCGCATCGACGCCCGTGTTGAAGGGCCCGTCAGCGAGTAACTTCCCTGAAGAGGTGGTATTCGTGGACCAGGCTCCTGTAGCCCAGGGCTTTAAGGTCGGAGTAGCGGACCCTGAAATTGGCCTTTGTGTGGCGCCCCGTGGACAGGAAACGGATATACTGCTGTAGATAACGGTCGATTTCGTTCAGGGCGTCCGTGCGGTTGATTACCGGGAAATACCATCTTGACCATGACAGTTTGTCGGGGTCGTCGTCCTCGAAGAATTTCCGGTTGAATGTGTTAATCAGGGCCTTCATTGCAGACTCTCCGGAAAGGCCTTTGCTTTGGCTCCATCTCAGTATTGCGTGGGCGGCCCGCCTTATTTTTCCCTTCATTTTGCGCACTGAGGCGCTTGCAATGCCTATTTCGTCGCCGTGGCAGCTGAATCCGAGGAATTCGAAAGCCTCGTCGGGCGAATATTCCCGCTCCTTCTCCGGATTGACTTCCAGTCCGTGTCCGGCAATCATCCCGAGCAGGGTTTCCTTTTCCTGTTCGAGGGTCTCCCGGTCAGGGGCGAAAAGGATGATGTCGTCCGAATAGCGGGCATATACCGTCCCGGCTTCATAGAAATGGCGGTCGGCGTCCATGAGGAAGACATCGGCCAGGAAGGGAGCAGTCGGAGTTCCTGCCATCACCCCCCGCTTGAGGTGAGTTACCTTACCGTCGGACAGGGCCCTGTCGTCGGAAAGCATCCTTTCCAGAAAGCCGTACAGTTTCGGGTCATCAGACATAAAGTCCTTGAGGACAGGCAGAAGCCTCGGTATCGGGATGGAATTGAAATAGTCCCTGATATCTACTTTGTACGCCCACATTTTCAGTCCCCGGAGCTGTTTCCGGAGCCTGAAGATGGCGTCGCTGGCCTTGACACCCCGTCGGAAAGCGTAGCAGTTGGGGCAGAATCTACCGTCATACCTGTAAAGCAGGTAGGCTAGCAGCTTGAGCACCCGGGTCTCGTCGTCCCCGAAACAGAACACGGTCCGCTTTTTCTCCGAGCCCATCTTATTGATTCTCTTAATCTGGGGGATGCCGGGCCCTTCTCCCTGGATAAACGCTTGGGCTACAGCGTGATATCCCTGTTCGGCGACATATTCGTCCGCCTTCTCGAAAACATTCCAGGTAAATCGTCCCTTCATCAGGCGGTGCGAGAGGAATCCCTCCCATACCGCCTGGCTGTCGAGCTGGTCAATAATGCTTTCCATCTTGCAAAAAGGAAAAAGGGGAAAGATTTTGAATCAGCAAAATTGCTGATCACGGGATGGTACACCGTCTGAGCCGCCTGCAAGGCCTTTTATCGGCGGCGCTACATCCTCCACAGGCGCAAGTTACCTTGCATCCCCTTTTTCCGGTTTATCAGAGAAATTTCCGGATGCGGTCTGCGACATAGTCGCTCTCGTTCGGCATCTGGGTGTAGAAATTGATATACGGAAGTCCGAGTTTCTTTGCGTACATCCTGGATATCAAATACTTGACATTCGAATAATGGCTATGGCCGGAACCCAGCATAACTATCCCCTTGGGGGCTCCGCCCTGGCTCAGCACGAATGTATAGGGCTCGCCCCATTCGGCTTTGTAGACCTGACGCTGACGCGTGTGGTACAGCTGGAACTCGTCGGCTGCTTCTCCGGCGAGCTGCGTGACAGGCACATTCTCCTGGACGGAGTAGGACGGGAATTCCCGGCTGATGATATCAAGGAAGTATGCCTTACTTTCGGCGAATGTCTTTTCTTGCCGTACCGGTTCGGGCTTGTAAGCATTGGCTTTAGGAGTGCTTGTGTATGTGTTCTGCGCCGGAGTGTATCCGGATGTGGCGTTCTTGATCTGTCCGATCACTTCGCCCGCCATCTTGCCCAAGATACTTTTGAGGAATCCCATATCAGTAGTGTTTTTCGCAAATGTATCGAATAGATTGCACAATGTCAAGTGTTTCCGCTGCAAATAGTAGATAGCGGTTCACCTGGATGGCGACAGGTTGCGATACTTTTCACCAGTCCTCGAAATGGAAAATAGCGGCAATTCTTTCATTTCGGGGCACAGAATCGGGTATTTTGCCGGAAAAACAGGCCTCGAGATGAAAAAAACAGTGCATTTTTTCATCTCGGGGCACGCTGTTGCCATTCTTGTATTTTTTGTTAACTTTGTAAAAATCAATAACGGCATTTCTGATGAAGCGAACGGTTCGTGGAGCAGGATGTGCGGAAGGAAACAATTGAGGGGAAATGCTATGAGAAAGACAGTCCATCTTTGTCTTTCGTCACACGACGAAGTTATGTTCAGAAGCGAGGCGGACCTGAATATGGGGTTCAACTGCCTGGCGTTAGCTGTAATCGAAACGGAGACCAGGTTGATGGCAGAGGGTATCCTGTCAACCCACTGTCACGGTCTGATGCAGAGTGACAGTTATCAGGAGGTGATGCGTAGGATGCGATATGCATACACTCGTTTTTTCAATACAAAGTATTTCAGGCACGGCAAGATGGCTGAGAAAAGGTACTTCGTATTGGAAGTCGATGGTTTGTATCATACGATATCCGCAATGAATTATGTGTTGAGGCAAGGACTCCACCACGGCGTTTCAAACACCCCGTTCGGGTATCCTCATTGCTCGGCCGGTGTAATCTTCCACTCCGACCTGGGAAGGACGTGGGATGGTCCGATTCTGGGATCTTCTGCCAGATACAATTATCTGCCGTCAAATGTGCACATACCTGCAAAGTACAGGATGTCGCAGAGTGGAGTTCTTCTGAGAGAGGATGTCATTGATACGAGATACGTCCAGGAACTGTATATTACTCCACGTAATTATCTGTTCCAAATGAACAAGGTCGCCGGTGATGAGGATATAAGGCGGCAGAAGGAAGAGAATGGAATACCACCCGTCACTATGGAATCAATAGAGCAAGGAGTCGCAGACTTTTCTTTACAGCAGGCAAGAGTTTTCGAACAGGGGAGGCTGGATCGTAACCGAATGACGGATACGGAGTTGTGTTCAGTTATAGATAAAGTCATTGTGCCCAGATACTTCAAAGAAGGACAGTCCGCTTCGATATACCTGCTGTCAGACTCCACTCGGGCGGAAATCTGCAACATGCTATGGCTGGAAAGTAACCAGTCGCGATGGCTCCGGGCTGCCGGGGAATTCCTTGGAGGAAAGTCGGTGACCGAGCAGCAGCTCCGTCGTTGTATGTTGTGTCCTCGAAATGGAAAATAGCGGCAGTTCTTTCATTTCGGGGCACAGAATCGGGTATTTTGCCGGAAAAACAGGCCTCGAGATGAAAAAAACAGTGCATTTTTTCATCTCGGGGCATGGATGGTGATTTGGGGGGCTGTTTGACAGAGGCCGTAAAAGCGCTGAAGGATTCGGTTATGTGGCTGGAATTTGTTATCTTTGTACGATAGATTGTACCTGGATGATTATGGAAGGGAAATTTGAATATGGGAAGGCCCTGGAAGAACTGGAGGCCATTGCGGCGAAGGTGGAGGACCCTGCGACGGGGCTGGACGAAGTGGAAAAACTCGTCGAGAGAAGCAGGGAACTGACGGGAGAATGCCGCGCATATCTCCGCGGGGTGCAGTTGAAAGTTGAATCGATCGCCTCGGAAGACGGGTCGCAAGATCTCGGGAACCGGCGGAACAAATAACCGGACGACTGAAATTTCCTAGACGTAAGTATATGAAAATCAAAATGATATATGACTCGGACCCGTACCTGATGCCGTTTAAGGGAGCTGTGGATGCGAGGCACGCGAGGATACTTGCCCTGAAAGAGCGCCTTGCCGGAGAAGGGCCCTTGACGGCGGCAGTCAACAACCACCTTTATTACGGGCTGCACCGTCTCCCGGACGGAGGTTGGATATTCCGTGAATGGGCTCCGAACGCCACGAGGATATACCTTATAGGGGAGTTCAACAACTGGAAGAGGACCGAGGCTTATGCCCTCCATCCCGTCGGACACGGGAACTGGGAGATTACTCTGCCGGAGATGTTCCTTCGCCACGGCGAACTCTTCAAGATGTTCGTGGAATGGCCGGGCGGCGGAGGAGAAAGGCTACCCGCTTACACGTTCCGGGCAGTGCAGGATCCGGAAACGAAGGTTTTCTGCGCTCAGGTCTGGGACCCGGCCGAAAAATATGCCTGGAAGCATCCCAGGGCCGGAAAGCGACCTCATCCGATGATTTACGAGTGCCATATCGGGATGAGTTCTGAAGAGGGGAAAGTGGCTTCTTTCGAGGAATTCCGCCTCAATGTCCTTCCGAAAGTGAAGGAACTCGGCTACGATTCGATCCAGATAATGGCTCTCCAGGAGCATCCCTATTACGGTTCCTTCGGCTATCAGGTCAGCAATTTCTTCGCCCTGAGTTCCCGTTTCGGCACTCCGGAGGACTTCAAGCGGCTCGTCGACGACGCCCACGGCAAGGGAATAGCGGTGATAATGGACATAGTCCACAGCCACAGCGTTGACAATGAAGCTGAGGGACTCAGCCGCCTGGATGGCCGCGACGACCTCTATTTCTACAAGGGAGAGCAGGGACATCATCCCGCCTGGGGTTCCCGCTGCTTCGACTACGGAAAGGATGAGACCCTGTATTTCCTGCTCGCCAATTGCAAATACTGGAGCGAGGAATACCATATCGACGGATTCCGCTTCGACGGCGTGACCAGCATGCTCTACTGGGACCACGGCCTGGGAAAGGACTTCAACGGTTATGAGCCGTATTTCGACCAGGGGGTGGACGAGAATGCCGTGTGCTATCTCGCACTTGCGAACCAGCTGATCAAGGAACTGAATCCCAATGCTTTCACCATCGCCGAGGATGTATCCGGAATGGCCGGCCTCGCAGCTCCCTTCGAGCGGGGAGGAGTCGGCTTCGACTTCCGGATGTCGATGGGCGTTGCAGACCACTGGATCAAGTGGATCAAGGAACTCAGCGACGAGCAGTGGAGCGTCGGGGAGATATGGTGGCAGCTCACCAACAAGCGCGCCGATGAAAAGACCATCTCCTACGCAGAGTGCCACGATCAGGCTCTCGTTGGGGATAAAACACTGATATTCAGGCTTATGGATAAGGAGATGTACTTCTCGATGAATAAGGATTCCAAGAATCCGGTAGTCGACAGGGGCATCGCCCTCCACAAGATGATACGCCTTGTCACAGCCGCTACGGCCGGGGACGGGTACCTCAATTTCATGGGGAACGAGTTCGGCCATCCGGAATGGATAGATTTCCCGAGGGAGGGGAACGGATGGTCTTTCGGCCATGCCAGGAGGCAGTGGTCGCTTGCCGAGCCCGACTATCTCCGCTACCGCTATCTGCGGAATTTCGACGCCGCCATGGTGCATCTCGTCCGAAAAGAGCGTACACTCTTCTCAAAACCGGAGCTGATGGTCCAGGATGAGCAGAAGAAAGTGTTGATTTTCAAGCGGGGAAACTGTATCTTTGCATTTAATTTCAATCCGTCCGATTCTTTCGCCGGTTACGGCTTCAAAGCACCGGGAGGAGAATGGGCGGAAATTATGGACAGTGACGAGGCGGAGTTCGACGGTTTTTCAAGGATAAAGACCGGAGAGCACCACTTCACCGTAGACGGGCAGCTGTTCCTTTACTTACCGTCACGGACTGCCCTTGTGTTAAAGAAAGTATAAGAGAATCAAATAGTTATGGCTTTTTTGAAATTCAACAAGCCGGAACTTGTAAACCTATCCTACTCGTTGAAACGGGAGATAATCCTCTCGAGCAAGACGGGCGCATATTGCAATACGTCGATCGTAACCTGCAATACCCGCCGTTATCACGGCCTGCTGGCCGTACCGGTGGAGAAGTTCGGAGGTTTCCGGTATATACTGCTTTCCTCGATGGATGAGAGCATCATCGTCGGAGGCAAGAGGTTCAACCTCGGGATCCATTGCTATGGTGATATCTATGAACCGCGCGGACACAAATACATCGTCGATTTCGATGCCGACCCTGTGCCGATGATAACCTACAAGGTGGGAGCGGTCGTACTAACCAAGCGGATATTGATGGTACCCGAGAGCAACCAGGTAATGCTTCGATACGACCTTGTCAAGGCGCCCGGCCCGGTGAAACTGGAACTGAAGCCATTCCTGTCGTTCAGGAGGGTTCACGACCTGACCCATCAGAATCCTGATGCCAGGACACTTCCCAAGGAGATTCCCGGCGGAGTGGCGTTCAATATGTATGAAGGTTTCCCGGACCTGAACCTCCAGCTCAGCGGCGAGAGTTCTTTCGAATACCATCCTTACTGGTATAACGGCATAACATATTCCGACGAGATGCGCCGCGGCTTCGACTGCCGTGAAGACCTGTTCGTCCCAGGATGGTTTACAGCAGAACTCCGCAGCGGCGGTTCCGTGATAGTATCGGCTTCGGCAGACGGTCCGGACGACCCGGCAGCATTGAAACGCCGTTTCTCCGCCTCGCTGAGGAAGATCGGCCCCATCACTTCGTTCCACGACCAGCTTGTCCGCAACGCTGACCTGCTGATCCGCGAAAGAAACGGCCGCAAGCAGGTCGTGGCCGGATATTCGTGGCTTTACACAGGGCTTCTCCGCGAGACCCTAAAATCTCTCGCAGGCCTTACCCTGTATGCCAAGCATAGTCCGAAAGAATTCGAGGAAGTACTTGACAATCTGATAGAAGACAATCAGGAGCGACTGTTCTCCCGCACCACCCAGGTGGAGGCTCCGCTGTATATGACAGTCACCCTGCAGCAATACATCGCCTACGCCGGCGTCGCAAAGCACGTATGGACCAAGTACGGCGATACGCTCAAGGGCATTATCGAGAGCTATGCTCCCGGATGCCGCAAGGAAGTGTCGATGCAGCCTGACGGCCTGCTTTGGGCACAGGTTGACGGAGTCGCCCTTTCGTGGATGAATACCTACATCGACGGCAAGGCCGTGACGGAAAGGGCCGGCTATCAGGTCGAGACCAACGCCCTTTGGTACAACGCGCTCTGTTTCGCAATCGACAATGAGACACGCTATGGTTCGGCGGGGAGCGGGTTCGTACGCAAGTGGGCTCCGATCAGAGACATGGTGAAACAGAATTTCCAGCCTAAGTTCTGGGATCCATGGTACGGCTTCATGGCCGACTATGTCGACAACGAGGGTCGCCACATGGAGCTGAGGCCCAACCAGCTGTGGGCCGTATCGCTTGATTATGTCCCTGTGGATGACGAGGTTACTGCATCGGTGATGAGAGTTATCGGAAATGAACTCGTCACCCGCCGCGGCATCCGTTCCCTTTCCCCGAGGGATGTCCGCTACAAGGGAGTCTATGAGGGCACCCAGGTCGAGAGGGACTTCGCATATTATAACGGATGTGCATTCCCTGACCTGCTGGCCCAGTATGCCTATGTCAATTTCAGGATGTCAGGAGCTGCTTTCATCAAGAAGGCCGAGTGGCTGACCAAGGGGTTCTACGAGGACCTGTCCAAGCACGGCGTCGGCACCTTCTCCGAACTTTATGACGGAGATCCGCCGCACGAGCCGCACGGGGCCATATCCTCCGCCACCGCTACGGCCGCCCTTCTGAATGTAGCCTGGCTTATCAACAAATACAAGGAGGCGAAGCAATGAGAGTCTTAATGTTCGGTTGGGAGTTTCCCCCGCACATAGCGGGAGGACTCGGAACGGCCTGCGAAGGAATAGTCAAAGGCCTGGCGTACAACGGAGTGGAGACCATTTTCGTGATGCCCTCCGCTTCCGGGGACGAGGATCAGAGCTGCACCCGCATCATCAATGCCAGCGACGTCGCCGTGGATACTGTTTCGACGAGCGTCGACGAATTCCTCGACAGGGTAAAGTTCGTGCACATCGGCAGCAACCTTATCCCTTACGCAGATCCGGAGGAGTTCTCTTCCATAGTCGAGGAGGAACGTCTCCGCCAGGTGAAGGACTTCAGGATCAGCTACGGTCAGAAGTTCAAGTTCTCCGGGAAGTACGGATCGAACCTGATGGAGGAGGTCGCCAGGTATGCCATGGTCGGCGGTACCATAGCTCTCCAGCACAGGGACGAGTTCGATGTGATCCATGCCCACGACTGGCTGACCTACTATGCCGGAATCGCAGCCAAGGAGCTGACCGGCAAGCCTCTCGTGATCCACGTCCACGCCACTTCGTTCGACCGCGGCAGCGTCGACAACATCGATACCCGCGTTTTCGCCATCGAGCAGAAGGGCATGCAGATAGCGGACCGCGTGGTTACGGTAAGCGACCTCACCCGCAATATCGTCATCAACAAGTACGGCATCGATCCATCCAAGGTCATAACGGTGCATAACGCGGTGGACTTCAGCGGAAGGGAGAATCTTTCGGTCGAAAGGGGAGTGCGCGACAAGGTGGTCACATTCCTTGGCCGTATCACTTTCCAGAAAGGTCCCGAGTATTTCATCGAAGCCGCTGCCAAGGTTCTCAAGAGGACCCGGAACGTCCGTTTCGTGATGGCCGGAAGCGGTGATATGATGAACCGTGCCATACGTCAGGTGGCGAAACTCGGAATTGCCGACAGGTTCCATTTCACGGGATTCCTCCGCGGAATGGACGTCCAGAAGATGTTCGCACTCTCGGATGTATATGTAATGCCTTCTGTATCAGAGCCTTTCGGTATCTCTCCGCTAGAGGCCATGAGGACCGGGGTACCCTCTGTCATCTCCAAGCAGAGCGGTGCCGCGGAGGTGCTGCGATATGCGTTCAAGGTGGATTTCTGGGATGTTGACGCAATGGCGGACGACATCTACGCCCTG
>JAEEGL012340531.1_pt1 | contig 14802 bp, 10 predicted proteins | sample 9134231 | NCBI WGS metagenome assembly JAEEGL01 (sample SAMN16246548, study PRJNA631951) | gut metagenome | biome: gut microbiome; feature: rumen; material: fiber-attached | host: Bos | place: Iran: Karaj | collected 2018-10 | reverse complement strand
ATTTGCATATTCAATAGGCACGAACTGTCCGCTCTCCGCATCTCTGCCACGTTTAATCGTAGTAGTTTTCGGCATAATCGAATTTATCTTTGTTAATCACTATGCGGTCACCTGACCGGACCGCTTCGGCCGCTCGATTCTAACGGGATGAGCTGCCCGCCTCTCCTTAGAGGTCGCTCGGTACAGGCACAAAATAGAATGTCCTGCTGCTTTTACTGACACAATTTGTATGCCAGATGCTTTTCTTCTGTCAAAAATATGACAAGCCATGACAAAATGTCAGTTTTATATTATAAATATACAACATTTTTTCTAATTTCAAAAATAAAATTGCAAATTCTGAAAATTTATTTGCGTATTTTGTAAAAAAATTCTATATTTGCAAATTAAAATATACACTAATAATACTGTTATTATATGATACAAGAACTTAAAATAAAGAACTTTATGTCATTTCGCGATGAGGTGATATTGAGTTTTGAAGCGACAAAAGATACCACTTTCGAGGATTATCATGTCGTCGAAGTGGCTCCTGGAGTCCGACTGCTTCGTTTTGCAATGGTTTATGGTGCCAACGCTTCAGGTAAGTCCAATCTGCTTTATGCGCTCGATTTCCTCCAAGATTTCATTTTCGCAAAGCCAGATGATCTTGAGGAGAGCACAGGTGCCATCCCGTTCAAACTCGATGCTGTAACTCCCAAGGAACCTTCTGAGTTCAGCCTAAAGTTCTATGTTGGCAATACCAAATATTGGTATGAACTAAAACTCGACCAACAGCGAGTCTATCTTGAGCGGTTGTATTATTACACCTCAAACCAACCCACCAAACTCTTTGAGCGTACATGGGCTAATGGGGAGTCTGTGCTGACGTTTAATCCGTCCGTAATCAAGATAAGCAACGCCGCCAAGGAAGAGTTGTCTCTCAAGTGCCTCCCCAATATGTCGTTCTTTGCTGCCCGCAAGCAGGTCAATGTCGCCATGAAAGAGATTGATGCGGCACGGGAATGGTTCGGCACGGGAATAATGCCTATTATTGAGCCGCAGACAGAGATGTTCGACTATGCAAGCAAAAAGATGGTGGAAGACTCCGACCTGAAACAATATCTTCTCAACTTCATCCATCAGGCCGACTTTAATATCTCGGATGTGAAAACAGATATTGTCAAGCGGACATTGCCTCAGAATTTTATCAACATGATGCTGTCTGACGACAACACCCCGTCCGACATAAAGGAGAAGCTAAAAAAAGACAAGAGCATTGAAAGCATAAGAACACAATTCGTACATACAGTCATCAATGAGCGGGGAGAAGAGCAATATACCTTAACAGCAGGCAGCCAATCCGAAGGCACAAAGCGCACCATCGGGATTGAGTCCGCCGTGTTCCTTGCTTTGCAGGAACAGTCGTTCCTTTTTGTCGATGAAATCGAGGCATCGCTGCACCCCGAACTGGTAGAATTCATCATCCAGCAGTTCCTCTCGCAGAAAAGCCGCGCCCAATTGCTCGTTACCACCCATTACGACCCCTTGCTCAATACCGTTGGTGACGATTTGATACGCAAGGACTCCGTCTGGTTCACCGAGAAAGACGACTCCGGCAACACCGACCTCTATTCTTTGGTGGAGTACAAAGGGCTGAACCGCATCCGCTCCTTGCAGAAAGCCTACCGCAACGGAGTCTTTGGCGCATTGCCTAACATAAAATAGTAATACTATGGCCAGGAAGACATCACTCAGGCAAAGGCGGAACCCCATACCCACTATCATTGGTGCCGGCATCACCGAACAGTGGTATTTCACTCATCTCAAAGCCCTGCGGGGCTACCGTGTGAAGATACGCCCCCGTTTCTTCGGCACCGAGACCGCCGCTGGTTTAGACAAGAAAATCGAAGAGGTATTGCGGGACGAAAGTATAGCCATCTGTGTATTCGATGTCGATGTATCAACGTGGAATGAGGCGGAACGCAAGAAGTTGGCTGCATTGCAAAAGAAATATGAAGGGAATGCCTCTGTAGTCCTGTGCGATTCCATGCCCTCCATCGAATACTGGTTCTTGCTGCATTTCAAGCATACAACTCGCCATTTCAGCACCTCCAAAGCCGTCGTCAAAGAGCTGAAGAAATACATTCCGCAGTACGACAAGACCGAGCAGTTCCTCAGCAATCAGAGATGGGTAGAAGAAATGACTGGCGAAGGAAGGCAAGAGCAGGCCTGCGAATATACTGACAATACTGACACCTCCAGCGGTTCGTACACCAGAGTAAATAAAGTTTTCCCACACATAGAACAACAATGAGACTATTCAGGAAGAACACAAACCTTTGCAACCGCCGTGTATCGCTCTCCATCTTCATTGGAACTATATCACCCTCTTGATAAATAATTGGCTGTTTCAGAAATTCTTCGTACCTTTGCACCATGAAAAGAATTAGTAAATCCAACAAACAAGCCCTTGCGGCAAAAGAGTTTGCCCTGCAATGGGGAAATCGTGGCAATGAGAAAAGCGATACCCAACATTATTGGACTGACCTTCTACAAAAAGTACTGTTGGTCAATGACCCACATTCATATATTGAATTTGAGAAACCTGTCAGATTCAAGAATCAACAGTTTATCGATGGCTATATCTTTTCAACGCGAGTACTGATTGAACAAAAAAGCTATGGGATAGACCTTGATGTGCCTTTGCCACAATCAGACGGTATAAAACTCACAGCATATCAACAAGCACGAAGATACATCTCCGGTTTATCGAATTTAGAGAATCCTCGCTATATTATCACGTGCAATTTCTCGGAAATATGGGTTTATGACAACAGAAACACCACCAATAGTGAGCCCGAAAAGATACTTTTAAAGAATTTAGAGAAAGAATATCACCGCCTTAACTTTCTTGTTGACGAAACAGCAGTACCATTACATCAGGAAAAGGTTATTAGTATTGAAGCCGGTGATATAGTTGAAGCCATATACAACAAACTCCACGAACAGTATATAGACCGAGACAACCCCATCTCACGCCAAAGTCTTAATAAACTTTGCGTACGCCTTGTATTCTGTCTTTATGCAGAAGATTCTGGTCTTTTTGGCACTCATACAGCATTTCATGATTATCTTGATTCTTACAAAACCTCTCATTGGCGGAAAGCAATTGTTGACCTGTTTCACATCTTGAACACACCCTATGATGAAAGGGATGAGTATACCGACGACGAATTAAATGCCTTCCCTTATGTCAATGGTGGCCTTTTTAGCGATGAAAATATAATTATTCCTCAATTTACAGGGGAACTACGCACGCTAATATTGGAGAAAGCTTCCGCTGATTTTGATTGGAGCAAAATTAGCCCAACAATATTCGGTGCTGTGTTTGAGAGTACCGTGGATAAAACAGAACGACAAGAGGGAGGAATGCATTACACCAGCGTTGAAAACATCCACAAGGTTATCGACCCTCTATTTCTTAACACATTGTGGAAGGACTATTATGATATCATTGGGAAACGGGAGGAAAAGTTGGCTAAAGACATTGATAAATACCGTACAAATAAAGAAAAACTACATAAACTAAATCAGAACCAAGTAAAACAATTAGAGACTCTACAAGCCAGAATTGCCAAACTAACATTCCTTGACCCTGCCTGTGGCAGTGGCAACTTCTTGACTGAAACATATATTTCATTACGTCGCCTCGAAAATGAGATTATAAGGAAACTCCATGAAAGCCACATGTTTGTTGGCTGGATAGACAACCCTGTCAAAGTAAGCATCTATCAATTCTACGGCATGGAGGTCAATGACTTTGCAGTGAGTGTGGCAAAGACAGCCCTATGGATTGCTGAACATCAGATGCTGAAAGAAACAGAAAACATTGCTTCTTTCAACATTAATCCTCTACCGCTAAAGTCTTTTGACAACATCACCAAATGCAATGCGCTGCGCACAGATTGGGATTCCGTTGTACCAGCCAAATCCCTTAATTATATAATGGGTAACCCTCCTTTCTATGGTGCCCGAAAGATGACATCAGACCAAAAAGACGATCTGAAACATGTTTTTGGTGATGACTGGAATGGAGTAGGAAACCTTGATTATGTTGCTGGATGGTATAAGATTGCTACAGAGGTAATGACACGAAACCCGATGATAAAGACGGCTCTTGTATCGACAAATTCAATAACACAAGGTGAACAAGTGGCTATTCTATGGGAATCACTAATGGAAGACCATAAGTTGCATATTGATTTTGCATATCGCACATTCAGATGGGATAATCAGGTTAAAAATGAAGCAAAGGTACATTGTGTAATCATAGGCTGTTCAATTAAAGACACTAATAGAATTAAAACGCCATTGGAAATATACGACGGGAAAAGCATTATACAAGCCCAACATATAAACCCGTATTTGATTGATACGTCTAATGTGTGGATTACTACTCGCAATAACCCAATCTGTAATGTAAAAAGTATTGGCATTGGCAACAAACCAATTGATGGAGGTAATTATCTTTTTAGCAAAAAAGAAAAAGATTCTTTTATAAAGGAAGAACCTTCATCGGCCAGATACTTCCATCCTTATTATGGGGCCGAAGAGTTTATCAATCGAGAACCTAGATTTTGTCTATGGCTTGGCGATTGTACGCCTGACGAGTTAAAAAAAATGCCGCACTGCATTGATAGGATAAAACGTGTACGAGAATTGCGAATGAAAAGCAAAAGCAGTGGAACTCGTAAACTTGCAGACACACCGACTCGTTTTCATGTAGAGAATATGCCAGATGGCGAATATGTTCTTATACCATGTCACTCATCACAGAATAGGGAATATATTCCGATGGGTTTTATGTCAAAAGATGATATATGCAGTAACGCGGTTCTAATTCTACCTCAAGCGGATTTGTATCATTTCGGAATTTTGCAATCGAGTGTCCACATGATTTGGGTTCAAATGATATGTGGTCGTATTAAATCCGACTATCGCTATTCCAAAGAGATTGTATATAACAATTTCCCGTGGCCCAAACCCACAAAAGAGCAAAAACAAAATATAGAGAAGACTGCACAAGCTATTCTTGATGCCAGAGCAAGGTATCCAGAGAGTAATCTTGCAACACTCTATGACGTTAACACCATGCCAGAAGCCTTACTCAAAGCCCACAAAGCAAACGACAAAGCTGTTCTCGTCGCTTATGGGCTATCCCCCAAGACATCCGAATATGAAATAGTCGCCGAACTATTCAAATTATACAAAAAAATGTCAAAAAAGAAAAACAATCTATAGACCCTCAAAACACAATAATATGCGCTACAGACATAAATTAAAACATCTCATACTCTACATTATTCTCACTTGTTTGCTAATATTAATAATGTGGCATCCATTATGTAGTTTTATCGATACTATATTGCTCCCGTTACTCGCACTACTTGGCGATACCGAGATTGTTTGTATTCTATTATTTATTCCTCTTGTTTATTTGCTGTTCCATAAAAGAATCATCTCTGAAAAAGAATTGTCCGACAGAATAGTTTCTATCATCCTCTTTTTGATAGCACTGCTATTCTTCGAGGTTATTAACACAACGTCAAAAAAAGAATATAACTATTTTCATTTCTCTTTTATTGGAATTAACTATTTAAATGCCATATGCCTTGAGATATTTCTTATAGAAGCATTGTTTTATGGGGAACGCAAGTTTGGTCTTGTTTCAACTATTCTAAAACACATCGATAAAATATATAAGTGGGAAAAACAAAATGTAATCCATTCCAAAGAATATACCTCATTTATACCTGATCATCCCACTCTTGAAGACAAATTTGAAAGAGTCCATTTTGCCGATTTACTTATTGGCAAAATACGAGCGTCGTGGGAAAATGGGATACTAGCCAAAGGTGCATTTAGCATTCTTTTGGGAGAATCTTATGGCATTGGCAAAACCTCTTTCCTTGAATTAGTAAAGGGGGAATGTAAGAATGACAATAAATTGCATTATATTCAATTCAGACCATGGCTATGTGACGACCCCGAACATATGGTTAATGATTTTTTCAATTTACTACGAGAAGAAATTGGAACAGATAACAAGTATTTAGACAAATTGTTAAAAACATATGCCTCTATCGTAACAGAAAAAATATCAGGGAATGCCATCTCCACTTTCTTCAGCAATTGGAAAACCGACTCGTTGGAGCATTTACATGATAGTATTACAGAAGAGATACGAGATTCAAAAGTAATATATTTAATAACAATAGACGACGTAGACAGACTTCAATACACAGAACTTATTAGTCTAATAAAACTCATTCGTAATTCTGCTGATTTTCCCAACATATGCTATTTAGTTGCTGCAGATAAGAACTCAATAATACACGTTTTAGAGTCAGATGGTGCCATTTCAGATGCAGACCTGTATCTTCAGAAGTTCTTCAACTATGAAATGATACTCCCAGCGACAGAAGTTGGCGTACTTGAAAGTATTTTTAATGACACTATCCAAAAAGCGATTGCGCACTTAAACTTTGAGAAACCTGCCAAAGGTGATTATTCTTCATGGATTACATCTCGATCCATCCAGTTGCATGATATTTTTAAAACTCCGAGAGACATCTATCGCTTTGTCAACATACTATCTTTCGACCTAGATGCATTAAATTCACAACTCATAAAAAACACAAATGGAGAAACCAAACTAGGTGATATTGACATTTGTTTGGCTGATTTAATTAGACTCTCTGTTATCAGATACTTTCGTCCTGATCTTTACAAACTATTGAGAGATAATACAGAGGATTGTCTTCTTGATTATCGTTCACTTCATGAGCAACTGGTAATTGCCAGTAACCATGAAATTGTTTTTAAAAATAGATTTTCAAAACGATTAAGTGGGCGTGAAGATGTTTCTTCACTTGAACTTGATCTTTCTGGCATTTCCCCCTCCACACACACGGAAGAAAGCAACGACTTTTTTTCACTTGATGATATTGTAAAAAAAGAGAAACCCTCCAAAGATGATATTGTCAAGGAGATGTTTGTAAAACTATGGTCAAAAGATATTGAACTTGATGATAGGCCAACCATTAATAAAAATGATGAATTCTTCAAATACTTTTCTGGTCGTTGGAGAAAAGATGAAGCAACAATTTTTGAAACAAAGTACCATTTCTTTCTGGAAATAGAAAACAATAAACCCTCTGACGCATTTACTGATTGGTTACAGAAATGCATTTCTGAAGGCAAGGGATTATCCATACGACATAAATTAATAGAGATTCTAAAACGTGATGTGGAGCAAACAATGAAATATAACATAATAGTCAATACTTTTTTTTGCATTGACTATTACTATAAGAACAACATTAGCAAGTACACAAACAAAACCTTATATTCTTTCTATCTTGATGAGTGGAATGTAATCATTCAGAATCTAATTAGCAACGATGACGATTCCAAGTATGATGGATATACGAAAATCAAAACTCTATTTGAATCAAATAATCACATTGATATTTGTGCATTATTTCTGTACTCTGTTCGTCTTTACCATTATAGCAATTCCTCAAAAAAAGAGGCCAAACCATGCATTATTTCCAAAGAACAACTCAAAAATCTTTCTGACATTGTAATAAAAAAATTTTTTAATGAAATATTTAATGTAAATCCATATGCAGAAGATACAATAAAGATGTTACCATGTATACGGCTGTGCGATACCCCCAAATGGTATTCTTTCTTTCAAAACCATATAACGGAGTTTAAAGACGGCAATACATGGCTATATGGATTGTTCTATCCTGTTGAATCAGGTGTAATATGGAATCATTTTGTCGTCGAGAACTTGGTTGGTTCTGGAATCGGAACAATCGATAGTATGATAAAGTTATTTGACAAATATTTGAGCGAGGAATATAAAACATGCCTTAAAACTATTCCCGAACCAGATGGATTGTATAGCAGCATATTTAAAATAGAGTCAAATAAGCTTTTGTTAGATGCAATAGCCTGGCATAAGAGCGGGGCAAACCCATTTTCAATTCCATTTCAATAGTCAAACATATAAGCCGTTATTTCCCATGAGGTACTATAAACCATGAAACGACAAAATCTCATCTACCGCAAGCAATACCTATAGCAACTGTGCAACCTGAAAAGTCAAAATAAAATTATAATGCCACTATGGAGACCAACCGCATAGAATACAAAAGAGAATTAACTCCTGATTTGGATATTGAGAAAGAGGTTATCGCCTTTTTGAACTACAAGGAAGGCGGATACATCTATATCGGAATCGATGACGACGGCAATGTCGTCGGTGTTGAAAATGCTGACGATTGTATGCTGAAACTTAAAGACCGCATCAAGAACAACATCTCTCCATCGGCAATGGGTCTGTTTGACATCGCAGCCGAAACAAGAGATGGTCGGACTATAGTAAAGATTACGGTAGCCAGTGGCATAGACAAGCCCTACTTTAAAACAAAATACGGCATGACACCTCGTGGAGCATTCATCCGCATGGGTACAGCCGCCGAGCCAATGGCACAGGAACAAATCGACCGTCTGTTTTCTATGCGCACTCGCAACTCCATCAGCAAGATTGTTTCCAACCGTCAGGATTTGTCGTTCGAGCAATTGCGCATCTATTATGACGAACGGGGCAAACGCTTAAATGACAATTTCAAGCGTAGCCTCGAATTGGTCACCAAAGATGGTGAATACAATTATGTAGCTTATCTGCTGTCAGATGAGAACAACAACTCTATCAAGGTCGCCAAATACTCCAGTCTAGACAGATGCGATTTAATTGAGAACAACGAATACGGCTATTGTTCTCTCATTAAGGCCACCAAAAGTGTACTGACCAAACTGGAGATAGAGAACAAAACAGCAGCGAAGATTACTCCCATGGAGCGAATCGAAACTCCGCTATGGGATAAGGTGGCCGTCCGTGAGGCAGTCATCAACGCCATCGTACACAACGACTATTCTTTCGAGGTACCTCCCAAATTCGAGATATTCCCCGACAGACTCGAAATCACATCTGCCGGTCGTCTGCCAGAATCTCTCAGTCGCGAGGAATTCTTCACTGGCATCTCCATTCCGCGCAACAAAGAGTTGATGCGCATCTATCGCGACCTCGACATCGTGGAGTCATTAGGATCTGGTATTCCCCGCATCCTTCGCGCCTACGGCGAAGAATGTTTCAAATTCACCGACAACTTTATCCGAATCACTTTCCCCGCAAGCATACACGTTGACCATGCAAGTGGTACAGAAAGTAGTACGGAAAAAACTACGGAAAAAACTACGGAAAAAACTACGGAAAAAACTACGGAAAAGATTCTAGCTACTATAACAAAGAATCCATATATTACACAAAGTGAGCTGGCCAAAGTATGTGGTATCACTGAGGATGGCATATATTGGAATATAAAGAAATTAAAAGAAGATGGAATTATTCGTCGTGTTGGCCCTAACAAAGGTGGTCACTGGGAAATTGTCGACAATGAGCTAAAATAACATTTTGCATTGATTATTAAGTCCATTAAACTATAAGCAAGTCACGGATATGAACCAAGATCCAGTACTCATCACCACCCAATACGAGGCCGAAAAGTTCGAGACATTTCTTTCCTTACCTGACAATCACAGAATACTATTCTCTGGAAAATATGGAAGTGGTAAGACCTTTTTCTTGCATGAATTCTTCACAACGCGGAAAAAGGACATATATGAGACGTTCCATCTTTTCCCGACAAACTATGCAATAGCGAAAAACGAGGATGTCGTCAATCTACTTCAGTTTGATATCTTATATGAACTACTAGTGAAAGGATACTTGAGTCCTTCTGAGAAACGGTTTACCGCACAAGAATCTATGGTTGGCTTCGTGCAAAACAATTTCTCTGATATCATTAAGGATGTTGTTTCCCATTGTGGCAAAATCGGTAAGAAACTATCAGATGTATTTGATACCTATACCCAATGGAGTGCAAAGTACGAAGCATTCGATAAATGTATAAACCAAAGTGCAGAAGATAAGGCAAGAGAAGCATTCAATAACCTGATGAATGAGGTGGAATATGATGCCACTACCGAGTTGATAGAAATGGTTAATTCCACGATTGACAAGCAAAAGGTTCTTATTGTAGATGACCTCGACAGAATTGATCCAGAGCATATTTTCAGATTACTCAACCTTTTCTCAGCACAGACATCCAATTACTTTTCTGCACATTGGCTTACTGGTCAGGATGAGAACCGCTATGGCTTCGACAAAATCATCTTTGTCTGCGACATAGACAATATCCGCAATATCTTCCGCGCCAAATATGGTGAAGGCGTCGATTTCTCCGGCTATATTGACAAATTCTATAGCATTGCCCCCTATTTCTTTAACAACAACCAGTTGGTTGCACAAGAAGCCCATCGCTTTGTGACATCCATTAACTCTGAATGGCCTGTCCAAAATAGAGAACATTTATCCTCACTTGTAAGAATGTTGTTATTCCATAATGTCATCACCTTGAGAAAACTCAAAGAAAAGGAATTTGCGCACTGGGAATATCCATTACAAAAGTTTCCTACACTAATTCGTGGTAATAACGCCCTATCTATTGGATTATTAGATTTTGTTCTATTCTTGTACGGCACAAAAGAAGACGCACTCGCTGCTATAAAAAAGCACAACGAAGAAATATCCATTGAGCTTCTTGAAAAGTCTGGATATAGACTGATTGATTTTCTGATTCCCTTCCTGAATGTGGATATACCATTGACCGTAGGAGAAAGTTTTATATATGAAAATAAAGGACTGAATCTTAAACTGAATTACAAATGCGAAAAATACAATCGAGACATCTATGCTGAACTATTAAAGGTGTTCAGGCTTGACGGAAGCGAAAGGACAAAAATTCCCTTTTTTAAACTTCTGTCAATTGCACTTGAAAACTATTGTAAACTGATAGAGGTTCCGAATGTTATCAGATATTAAAACGGTTCAATAAAAGCTGTTATTGAAATATATAACAAGACCTTCTATATCGCAAGCAATACCTACAGCAACCGCGCAAAAAGAAAGACCAAAATACAATAATGTGTGAATGTTTGAATGTTTGAATCTGGCAGCGGAACTCCGTGATTTTGCGAGAAATATTTTGCCGTATTCAAAAAAAAGTGTAATTTTGCATCAAATTTCGAATAGACGGCATTATCATCAGATAAATTATTGTTGGAGAGAGCCAACCAAAGGATAGCTGAGCAGTAAGGGAGGTCGGGGATGCCGAGGAATCTTGTTCATGCGGTATCATCTGTATATCATGTGTTTCTATCAGATAGCCGATTTCTTTTCAATAGGTATTGATTTGCTTTCGATAGCCGATTTCCATGCGGACTTTTATTATTTGTTTCAAATAGTCGAAAGGACGTGGACGCCTCCCTCCACTGAAGGCGACAAAAACAAGAGCCGCAAGCGTCTCCATTTGCGTTGTCGGATTGGAACTTTTCTCTTTTGCTTTCCTTGTATTGAAACCTCCACGGCGGCGGCTTCCTCGTCCTACGCGCGGGCCTGCCTTCCTCCAGCGCGTCCGAGTTGCTCACTTCAAAAGTTTTATTCAAAGGTGTTCGCAGGCGTTGCCACGCTACTTTTATCCCAACCTTGCCTCATCAGGCTCGGCAGCCTAAGCATGCTCCACAAGCTCGCGGGCCTCAACAGCCTCCACTTGCCTCATCAAGTTCGGCAGGCGTACCACGGTCGGCAGCCATAGCACAGCAGCTACGAACCGTAGGTCGCGTGGTGTGCCGTCGGCTTTGCCGACAGCACACCAAAGTTAAATTAGATAAAGCGAGTCAACTCGTCCCCGCCGACGTTTTTCACTAAGTTTATCTTGATTCAGCGGTGTTCAAAGCCTTTATCGAGGCAGATTCGCAAGATTAATTCATATTCAGCGGTGCTATTCACTGCATTCTGTTTTATTTTCAAGGTGTTCATCACCCTTTTAGGGGTCATGGGCATGCCAGCTCACTGCATTAGATTCAATTCAAAGGTGTTGCTCACCATAGTGTCTTCTGAAAAAGGTGTTCGCGGCCTCTGGCTCGCAGGCACACCACAGCAGGTCCTCCCCAAAGCCTACGAGGAAGCTGCCGCCGAGGAAGAGTTCCGTGCACTGCACGAGGGGCACGGGCTGCAATACGCTTGGAAAAGTAGGTGCTGCCTTATTGCACCTTGGTCATGCTGAAGGTGGCGGTATAGGTGGAGCCGTCGTCGTTCTGGCGAAGGGCAGTCCAATTCATCACGCCGTTCTCGATGGAGGCTATCTCCCACCACTCGCGGTGCTCCACCTCACCCTCACCACTGTTCTTCCAACGGGTGCAGAGCAGGGATCCGTCGACGAAGTAATGTGACATCGCGTTGACGTCCGACGTCCAGTTGCTGTCGGCATCCAAGCTGTAGTAGACGTAGTTGCCGTCGTCAAGATATTCCCACTGGTGGGGCTCCCCGTCGTCAAACTCCGACCCCTCGCTGCTGGTGACTCGTCCTGCCCATTTCCCGAGGATGTCGGTGCTGTAGTCCTTTGCCACTTTGCTCCACATCGCCGTGCCGCTGCTGGCGTACAGCGTGTCGCCATTATGGTAGACAACGTATTTCGATTCTGTCAGCATCTCGCTCTCGGTGATGGACTTGATATCCAGTTCCGCCACGAAGGAGGTGGTCTTGTTGAGACTTCCGTACATGTATATCTTGTTGCCGTCCAGCTCGATTTCGCTCAGCACATGATTGGCCCAATTCTCCTGTTCTTCGGTGTAGTCCATTCTCGACGCGCTGAGGTAGCCTTGGGTCGCCGACTCGATGGTGTAGACCATCTTTTCGTTGGTTGGAACGATGTGTCCATTGACCTGGGTCAACATCCATTTGCCAATCATCTGCTGTGATAAGTTCTTTTTTTCTTCATCTTTGCTGCAGGAGGCAAAGAATGTGGCCGCGAGGACCAGCAAACATAATGCTTTCTTCATTGTATTTTTGTTTGTGTTGTTTCTTTATACCAGGCATTCGTCCAGGGTGCGTTCGATGTATTCCTTGTCGAGGTGTTGGCCGATGAAGACGAGCTTCTGCATGCGGTCGCCGTAGTACTCGTCCCAATCGCGCCGCAGCTGCGCGTCGCGCTCCAGGGCCTCGCGCAGTTCGGTAGGGGGCATGGTGGCAAACCATCGGCCCGCGTCGCGCAGGCTCACCTGTTTGCCGGCCTGCTCGAAGATGTAGCACACATCCTCCTCGCCGTCGAAGTAGCAGATGCCTTTGGTGCGGATGATGCCCTTGGGCCATGTGCGGGCCACCCAGCTGTCGAAGGCATTCAGGTCGAAAGCGCGGCGACGGAAGTACACGTAGGTGCCAATGCCGTATTCTTCGGCTTCGCCCTCATCGTGGTCGTGGTGATGGTGCTCGTGTTCGTTGTGGTGCTCTTCCTCGTCGTGGTGGACGTCGGCTCCGCTCTCCACCTCCTGAATCCAGGTGGCCGAGGTGGCTGTCGCGTCGAAGTCGAAGAGGTGGGTGTCGAGGATTCGGTCGAAGTCCACGTCGCCGTAGTTGCACTCGATAATCTCAGCCTTGGGCTGCAGGGTGCGTACAATCTCGCGGGTGCGTCCCAGTTCGGAAGGCGTCACTTCGGCGGCTTTGTTGAGCAGCACGATGTTACAGAACTCTATCTGCTGCACCACGAGGTTCTCTATGTCCTCGTCGTCGATACCCGGACGCAAGAGCAGGTCGCCGCCCTCGAACTCGTCGCGCAGACGCAGGGTGTCGACGACGGTGACGATGCAGTCGAGCCGCGGTATGACGTTGAATCCGTCGGCCATAGTGGGGATGGAGATGAGGGTCTGCGCAATGGGTTCGGGCTCGCAGATGCCACTGGCTTCGATGACGATATAATCGAAACGGTCCGTGTTGGCGATGTCGCGCAGCTGGTTGACGAGGTCGCTCTTGAGTGTGCAGCAGATGCAGCCGTTCTGGAGGGCCACAAGGCTGTCGTCGGTCTGGTTGACCACACCGCCCTGCTGGATGAGGGTGGCGTCGATGTTCACCTCGCCTATGTCGTTGACGATGACGGCAAAGCGGATGCCGCGACGGTTGCTGAGGATGCGGTTGAGAAGTGTCGTCTTGCCGCTGCCGAGGTAGCCCGTGAGTAGCAACACGGGTATTTCTTTCCGGGTGTTCATTGTCGTTGGTATGCTTTTTTGATACAAGAAACGCAACAGTGCAAAAAATATTGTGGCATTGTCTTTCGGCCGGCACAATATTTCTGTTTCGTTCTCGTTATTACAATAAATACAATGAATTATTATGGCAGACGACAAAAAGATTATTTTTTCGATGGTGGGAGTGGGCAAGCTCATTCCCCCTTCCCGTCAGATATTGAAAGACATCTACCTTAGCTTTTTCTATGGAGCCAAGATAGGCATCATAGGCCTCAACGGCAGCGGCAAGTCGAGTCTGATGAAGATCATCGCCGGTGTCGACAAGGACTACCAGGGCGAGGTGGTCTTCTCGCCCGGCTACAGCGTCGGCTACCTCGAGCAGGAACCCAAGCTCGACGACACCAAGACCGTCAAAGAGGTGGTGCAGGAAGCCGTCCAGGAAACGGTCGACCTGCTGCGCGAGTACGACGAGGTGAACAACGCCTTCGCCGAGCCCGATGCCGACTTCGACAAACTCATCGCTCGTCAGGGTGAACTGACGGAACTTCTTGAAGCCCACGACGCATGGAACCTCGACCAGAAGCTCGAGCGTGCGATGGACGCCCT
>JAEEGL011681798.1_pt1 | contig 14802 bp, 12 predicted proteins | sample 9134231 | NCBI WGS metagenome assembly JAEEGL01 (sample SAMN16246548, study PRJNA631951) | gut metagenome | biome: gut microbiome; feature: rumen; material: fiber-attached | host: Bos | place: Iran: Karaj | collected 2018-10 | reverse complement strand
TAAAAGAATTAATGAAGTATTAGAAAGTGATATATCAGTTAAAGAAGGAAATGTAAAAAAAGGTAAAGAAAAAGGAACAGTCGAATTTAAAAATGTTAGTTTTAAATATCCTGATGCTGATGAATATTTATTAAAAAATATCTCTTTTAAAGCTAATAAAGGAGAAACAGTTGCTTTTATTGGATCAACTGGTAGTGGTAAATCAACATTAATCAACTTAATACCTAGATTCTATGATGTTACAGAAGGTAGTATATTAGTAGATGGAATAGATGTAAAAAATTATAAATCCGAATCACTAAACAATATTTTAGGTTATGTACCTCAAAAAGCATTTATGTTTACAGGATCTGTAAAAGAAAATATATGTTTTGGTAAGAAAGAAAATTTAAAACCTACTGATAAAGATGTTTCAAATGCATTAGAAGTTGCTCAAGGTATGGAATTTGTATCAAATATGGAAAAAGGTATTGATTCTCATATAGCAAGAGGAGGAACTAATGTTTCTGGAGGACAAAAACAACGTTTATCAATAGCACGAGCAATAGCTAGAAATCCAGAAATATATATATTTGATGATACATTTTCAGCATTAGATTATAAGACAGATTTTAATTTAAGAAAAGCATTAAAAGAATATACAAAAGATGCTACTTGCTTAATTGTAGCTCAAAGAATTGGAACAATAATGTCAGCCGATAAAATTATAGTTTTAGATGAAGGAGAATGTGTAGGAATTGGAACACATAAAGAATTATTAGAAAAATGTGAAGTATATAAAGAAATAGCTTATTCGCAATTATCAAAGGAGGAGTTAGAAAATGCCTAGACCTGGAAGTAAAATAGAAAAGTCAAAAGATTTTAAAGGTTCAATAAAAAAAATATTTAAAAGTTTAACTCCTTGGAATATACCAATAATAATAGCAATCGTCCTAGCATCTATAAGCGCTATTATATATTTAATCGCACCAAATAAATTATCTGATTTAACAGATTATATAACAATAGGTTTAAAACCTAATTTGGATGAAACTACAATTAATTCTATAATGAATGATGAAAATATAAGTATTGATGATAAAAATATATTTATTAGTACATTAAATAATCAAAATGTTTTAGAAGAAATAGATAATTTACCAGAATCTATATATGAAAAAGTAAAACCAAATATGGATTTAGAAAGTATTAAAAAAATATCATTATTACTTGCTATACTATATATAATTAGTTCGTTATTTAGTTACATAGGACAATTAATTATGTCTCGTGTTACTAATAATTATGGAAAAATGTTAAGAGGAAAAATAACAAATAAAATAGAAAAGTTACCTTTAAGGTATTTTGATCATAATGAAACTGGTGATGTTTTATCAAGAATGACAAATGATGTTGATACATTGTCTATAAATCTAAATCAAAGTTTATCAAATCTATTATTTAATTTAATGTTATTTATTGGTTCAATTATAATGATGTTTGTAACTAACTATATAATGGCAATAACTGGAATAGTATCAAGTTTTGTTGGTTTTATTTTCATGGCTATGATTTTATCTAAAAGTCAAAAATATTTTATAGCTAGACAAGAACAATTAGGAGATTTAAATGGATATATTGAAGAAATGTATTCAGGACATAATGTTATAACTACATATAATGGTGTAGAAGAAGTAAATGCTGAATTTGATAGATTAAATTCAAAATTATTTGAAAGTAGTAGAAAAAGCCAATTCTTATCAGGTATAATGCAACCACTTATGGGATTTGTTGGTAATTTAGGATATGTTGCTGTTTGTGTAGTAGGTGCTATATTATGTATGAAAGGTAATATTAATTTTGGTGTTATAGTAGCTTTTATGATATATGTAAGATTATTTACTAATCCATTAACACAAATAGCACAATCAGTAACAGCATTTCAATCAATAGCAGCAGCAGGAGAAAGAGTATTTGAATTTTTAGAAGAAGAGGAAATGTCAGTTGAAAATGTTAATAAAGTTTTAAATAATGATTCTGTAAAAGGTGAAATAATATTTGAACATGTTAAATTTGGATATGATAAAGATAAAACAATTATTAAAGATTTTAGTGCTAAAATTAAACCTGGTGAAAAAGTAGCTATAGTAGGTCCTACAGGTGCAGGTAAAACAACAATGGTTAATTTATTAATGAAATTTTACGATATTGATTCAGGTGATATAAAAATAGATGGAATATCAACTAAAGAATTATCAAGAGAAAATATTCATAAATTGTTTTGTATGGTTTTACAAGATACTTGGCTATTTGATGGAACTGTAAAAGAAAATATAAAATTTAATAAAGAAAATATTACTGATGAAGATATATGGAATGCATGTAGAGTAGTTGGTATTGAACATTTTATTAAAACTTTACCTGGTGGAATGAATGCTAGCGTTAACGATAGTGATACTATAAGTAGTGGACAAAAGCAACTTTTAACAATAGCACGTGGAATGATTGAAAATGCTCCATTCTTAATACTAGATGAAGCAACAAGTAATGTCGATACAAGAACTGAAGAATTAGTAGCAAGTGCTATGGATAAGTTAACTAAAGGAAAAACATCATTTATTATTGCTCATAGATTATCAACAATTAAAAATGCTGATTTAATATTAGTAATGAAAGATGGTAATATTATTGAACAAGGAAATCATGAAGAATTAATAAATAAAAATGGTTTCTATAAAGAATTATATAATTCACAATTTATGAACTAATTTTTATAAAAATATGATATAATTTATATGAGGTGTTAAGATTGAAAAGAATAGTAGTAATGTTATTATGTGTATTAATTTTATCAGGGTGTTCAAAAGAATTAGGTTATAGAGGCAAACCAACAATAAAGAAAACAGAAGAAGAAGTTATAGAAAAAACAGATGAAATGAGAGAATTTGATTCAATATTGAATAGTAAAGATTATATGGGATTTTTATTATCAACTTATTCATCATTTGATAAAATTGATTTTAAAGAATTATTAATTGAATTTCCAAAAGATTATTCTACTTTATTAAATCATATAACAACAGAATATAAAAATTTAATAGCAAGTTATCCTGAATTAGAAGATAAAGAAATATATAAAATGACATCTGCTAATCTAAAAAAATATATAAAAAATAAAACAGGTTATGCATTAGATGATTTTGAAAAAAACAATTTATCAAATCTAATATATATGGATGGATATGATGCATATTATACAACAAGTAAATTTGAAGAAAATTTATTTGATGTTTATAAAGTAGTTCAGGATGAAAATATATATAATGTTTACTATATTTATAATAAAAATAAATATAAAGTAACAATGAAAAAAGTAGATAATAAATATATATTTACATCTAATATTGTAAATAATTAACATTTAATTTACATGTTAGAAAAACTTTTGAAAATAATAATCAAAAAAATATAGAAAAGTATGTCTAAATATGATATACTTTTTTTGTTACTAAAAAAATATAAAGGAATGATATTATGACAATAGATAAAAATAAATTTAATAATAACAAATTATTTCTTTTGGCAATTGTTGTTGTCATAATTATGTTTGTTTTACTTGGATTCTTATTTAAAGAAGATGAAAAGAAAGTAAATGAAAAAGAATTAGAAGAAAATGGTGTAGAAAAAATAAATAAATTAGTAATTAACGAATATATGTCATCTAATAATGGAACTTATGTTGATGAAGAAGGAAACATATATGATTGGATTGAATTATATAATGGAACTAATGAAGATATTGATTTAAAAAATTATGGTTTATCAGATAACAAAAACCAAGTTAAATGGATTTTTCCAAGTGTAGTAATTCAAAAAAAATCATATTTAGTAATTTATTTATCAGGACAAAATCAAAATGGATTATATGCTCCATTTAAATTAAAAGGTAGTGGTGGAGAAACAATCGCACTTAAAAAGCCAAGTGGCAAAGTTGCTGATATAATTGAAACTATTCCATTATCAAGTGGCGAATCAGCATCTAGAAATTTAAATGGTGAATTTATAGTTTCAAAAACACCAACACCAGGATATCAAAATACAAAAGAAGGATATAATAGTTTATATTCATCATTAGAAATAGAAAATAATGGTATTAGAATATCAGAATTATTACCTAAAAATAATGGAAACTTTAGTTTGGATTCTAAATATCCAGGTTATATTGAATTAATAAATACAAGTGAAAACGAAATATCATTAGATGGTTATCATATATCAGATGATATGAATAAATTATATAAATATAAAATTGAAAATGTTACTTTAAAACCAAATGAAATATATTTACTATTTACAGGAAGTAATATACAAGATGAAGAAAATAAATATCTAGGATTTAACTTTGATAATAAAATTGGTAAAGTTTTTATAACAAATAGTAATGGAAAAATAATTGAAAAATTAGAATATGAAAATTTAGCAAATGGAATTGCTAAAATATTGATTAATAATAATTATTATGAATCATCAGTTATATCTCCTGGTTATTTAAATAATGAGGAAGGTATTAAAGAATTTTCAAATAAATATTTAACTATTCCAAAAACATTAATTATAAATGAAGTAATGAATAATAATACATCTTATTTAGCCCAAAATGGATATCATTTTTATGATTGGGTTGAATTATATAATAATAGTGATGAAGATATAAATTTAAGTGATTATACATTAACTACATCAACAAATAATGTAAAAATGTATAAATTACCAGATAAAATATTAGCAAAAGGTGAGTATTATATTATTATGGCATCAGGAGAGATAAGTTTATCAAATAATAGTTATAATCATGCTAATTTTAAATTATCTGATGTCGATTCATTATATTTGTGTAAAGATAATAAAGTAATAGATTCTTTAGTTATTAATGATATTCCATTAAATTATAGTTATGGAAGAGGATTAGAAAATGGCTTTTTCTATATGGAAAATCCTACGACTTTAAAGCAAAATAAAGTAGGAGTTCAAGAGATATCTTTTGCTCCTACTTTTTCTATAGAAGCAGGAATATATAATAATGTTGAATCATTACAATTAGAATTAAAATCATTAGGTAATGTTTATTATACTTTAGATGGAAGTACACCAAATAAAAATTCAAAAAAATATACTGAACCAATAAAGATTACAAAAACAACAGTTGTTAAAGCAGTAACAATAGATGATGGAAAATATAAAAGTGATGTTATAACTAAATCATATATTGTAAACGAAAATCATACATTACCTGTTTTATCTATGTCTTTAAGTTCAAGTGATTTAAGTAGAGTAATGAGTAATGCTGAAGTATCAGGAAACTTAGAGTTTTATGAAGAAGGAGGATCATTTAATACACCATGTGCTATTTCATTATTTGGAGGTAGTGCAAGAGGTATACCTAAAAAATCATTTGGTATTCGTTTTAAATCAAAATATGGTGCAGGTAATTTAAATTATAAATTATTTGATAATAGAGATACATCAGTTTATCAATCAATAATTATAAGATCAGGTTCTCAAGATTATAACAGAGCATTTATGAGAGATATACTTGGTACATCATTAGTTGATGAATATACAAATGTAGATGTTCAAGCATACAAATCAGCAGTTTTATATATTAATGGTAACTATTATGGAGTATTCAACATAAGAGAAAAAGTTAATGCTGATTTTATTGCTAATCATTATAATGTTGATCCAGATAAAGTTAATTTATTACAAGGTGTTGCTGAGGTACAAGCTGGAAGCAGGTTATTTTATAATAATATGTTGAATTTTGTTAGAACACATAATCTAGCACTTGAATCTAATTATGAACAAATTAAAAAAATGGTTGATATAGAAAATGTAATAGATTATTGGATAGCTGAATGTTATGTAACAAACAACGATATAATTAATATAAGGTATTTTTCACATCCTGATATAAATGAAGGAAGAATAAGAATTATATTCTTTGATTTGGATTTTGCTTGGAAATGGTTTAATCAAAATTATTATTCATTTATGACTAATCCAGAAGGTATGACACCTAGATTTCATGTTAATACAGAATTATTAAGAAATTTAATGAAAAATAGTGAATTTAAGAAAACATATTTAGAAAGACTAAAATATAATTTAGAAAATACATGGAAAAAAGAAAATATATTAAATAGATTAAATGAAATATATAATAAGTTATATCCAGAAATGGAAAGAAATCAAAAAAGATGGGGACTTACTATGGCAACTTGGAATGAAGAAGTAAATTATATCAAAAAATATATAGATAAAAGACAAACATCATTATTAAATCAAACAAAAAATTACTTTAAATTAAGTAATGCAGAATTTGAAAAGTATTTTGGAGGTTTAAAATGAAATATAGAAATGAAGTAAAATATATAATTAGTAAAAATCAAGCTCAAATACTTATGCAAAGATTAAATTTAATAATGGAGTTAGATACAAATACATATGAAGATAATTCATATATAATTAGAAGTTTATATTTTGATGATATTAATTCAGAGTCATATTATGAAAAATTAGATGGAATTCTATATAGAAAAAAATATAGAATTAGATTATATAATGCTACAGATAAATTTATTAGATTAGAGTGTAAATATAAACATAATAATATGACAGCTAAAGAACAGGCATTGATTAATAAAGAAATATGTAGTAAAATGATTAATGGTAACTATGATATAGAAACTAAAGATGAAATGTTAAATAAATTTTTAATAGATATTAAAACAAGAAATTTAAGACCATCAGTAATTGTTGAATATAAAAGAGTAGCTTATATTCATCCAGTATCTACTGTTAGAATTACATTTGATTACAATATAAAATCAGGTAGATATAATAATGATTTGTTTGATAATGATTCATCCTTAGTAAGTGTTATAGATGATAACTTGGTGGTTTTGGAAGTAAAATTTGATGAAGTATTACCTTTACATATTGCAAATATTTTAGAAACAATTCCTTCATTTAGACAGGCTGTTTCAAAATTTGCACTTTGTAGAGAGTTAAAATAGGAGGATTTATGAGTATATTTGATTCAATTAAAAATAGTGTTATAGAAGAATTTACAGGAACTATTTCTGTAGGAGATATATTATTTTCACTATTATTTGCATTTTTAATAAGTATTTTTATAATATTTGTTTATAGAAAAACATATACAGGAGTTGTTTATTCTAAAAACTTCTCATTATGTTTAATTTTACTAGCAATGGTAACTTCAATAATTATTAGAACAATTAATTCTAATTTATCATTATCACTTGGTATGGTAGGAGCATTATCAATTGTTAGATTTAGAACTGCTATTAAAGAACCAATTGATACAGTTTATATGTTCTGGGCTATTTCTGTTGGTATAATGACAGGTGCTGGAATTTATTTAATAGCTGCATTATCAAGTATTGGAGTAGGTTTATTCTATTTCATATCTTATATGATGGGATTTAAATTAAGTACTCAATATTTATTAGTAGTTAAATATGATTTAAAAAATGATGAAGAAATAACTAATAAAGTTAAAAATTTAGGTAAAACTAAATTAAAGAGTAAAAATATAACTAAAGGTATAGTAGAAATTAGTTATGAAGTTGCTGTAAAAGATAATATAGAAGATATATTAAAAGATTTTGAAAGTGATGAAAAAATTATTAATGTAAGTATAATTAGTTATCAAAATGATTTTGGAATTTAGAGGTGTAATATGAAATCTAACAAGAAGAAAATTTTTGCAAACATATTTATAATAGTTAGTATTACATTTTTAACAACAATGGTTTTAGTATATGGTGGTAGGTTTATATATTACTATAAAAATAGTCATATAAAAGAAGAAGTAGGAGAAACTAAATTAGTTGATGTTGTTAATTCATTATCTTATAATGGTTCAATGGTTAAAGAAGGAGATAATGTTTATTATAGTGGAAATATAATGAATAATTACTTATATTATTCTGGTAGATACTATAGAATAATAGGAGTAGAAGATGGTAATATTGTATTAGTTGATGATAATATTAGTACTATATTATCATATAGTGGAGATTATAAAGATTCAGATATAAATGAATGGTTAAATAAAAAAGATGAATATAGTGGTATTTATTATAATTCCTTAACAGAACCTTCTAAATATTTAGTTAAAACAAAAACATGTCTAGATAATTATGATAGTGAAGCAATTACTTGTAATGATTATATAGAAGAAGATGTTGGAATGTTATCACTTAATCAATATTTAAGAGCAAATATAAAAGGAAATTATTTAAATAAAAACTCTTATTTTTGGTTTTCAAATAAAGATAGTGAAGGACATAATTGGTATATAGATTATAAAAATGATGTAACAATTACAAATTCTAGTTCTTTATATGGTGTAAGGCCAGTAATAACACTTAATAGTGATGTTTTATATTATGGTGGATCTGGTACTATATATGAACCATATTTTATCAATTTAGAAGATGCTGAAAGTTGGAGTGAAGAAAAAGTAGGAAAAATTACTTTTGGTTCTTATATTACTTTTGGTGATAAAGATTGGCAAGTTGTTGATATAAAAGATGATTATTATAAAGTTGTTTTAAATGAATCTATAGGTGAATATAGTTTTTCAACTAAATCAACTAAATTAGATTTAAATGATAAAAAATCATTAATATATTATTTAAATAATGAATATTTAGAAACATTAGATAAAAAATATCTAAAAGAAGGTACAATTAATATTGGATCATATGATGAGTCATATAAAGATAAATATTCAGAAAACGAAAAAGTTTATGTAGGATTATTAGAAATAGGTGATTTATTTATTAATAATGCATCTGGTTCATATACATTAACTAATACAGGAAGAAAAAATACTATCTTTAAAGTAATTGATGGTAGATTATATTCTGATATGTATTCAAGTGAAAATGAAGTTAGACCAGTTATATTTATAGATAAATCAATCAATGTAGTAAGTGGTTATGGAACAATAGATAGTCCAATAGTAGTAGGTGAGGCATGAAAAAAGTATTTATCATAATTTTAATAATATTAGATTTAGGTGCATTAGCATGCCTTTTTCTAGCTTATGGACCTTATTCAGGTTTTAGAGATTGGTTCATCACAACATCATCTGGTTCTTGGGAACATAGTTATTTTGCACATGTACTTTATTCTGATGAACAAATAGAAGAAACATTAAGTAGCATGCAAATATATGAACCAGAAGGTGTTACTGATACTTCACAAATTACATTTGATAATTCTGATAAGGGTGTATATGAATCAATATACGATGAACAAGTTTTAAAAAGAGATCCAGGAAATGATTTATATAAGGTAATAGAAATATCTGGTAATAAATATAATGGATATATACTAGTTGTTTATGATCCATCAAGAATTAGTATTTATAATTCTCCAAAACTTAAAACTGGTGGTCAAAAATTATCTGCTTTAGCTAAATCAGCTGATGCTATTGCTGCTGTCAATGCAAGTGGATTTAAACGAAATAAAGAAACTAAAGCTTTATCTCCAAATGGTACTTTAATTATAGATGGTAAACTTTATACAGATAAAGGTGGAAGTATTATTGGATTTAATAAAGATAATGTATTAGTATTAACTAAAGATAGTGCTTCAAGTGCTATTGAACAAGGTATAGTAAATGCTGTTAGTTTTGAACCATTCTTAATTGTAAATGGTGAACCATCTAAATTTGTTAAAGGTGGAGGATATGGACTTAGACCTAGAACAGCAGTTGGACAAAGAAAAGATGGAATTGTTTTATTTGTTGTTATAGATGGTAATTCATATGGTACATATGGAATAGATATGGAAGATTTAACAGATATATTTATTAGATATGGTGCTTATAATGCTGCTAACTTAGATGGTGGTGGATCAAGTGCTATGTATGTCGATGGTAAAATAATATCTCATCCAGCAGGATTTGGTTATACTGGTGAAAGATATTTAATTAATGCATTTATTTTAAAATAATTAAAAAATATCTTGAAATTATATTTAAAATATTATACAATTATATTGCTTTACAAAAAGCAATATATGTCTTCTTAGCTCAGTTGGTAGAGCAACTGACTCTTAATCAGTGGGTCTGGGGTTCGAGTCCCCAAGAGGACACCATTTAAATAGTAACTCAGTTATTACTGAGTTTTTATTTTATAAACTTGTTTATATGTTACAATTTTTCTATCAGGAGGAAGTATGAGAATTTTAGATAAAGATTTTATATTATTAGCGTTAATTAATTATAAAAGTGAAATATTTAATGAAAGATATATATCATCAACTGAAGTTAATAAATATACTGAATGTGTACAAAATGAATTTAATAAAAGAAATTTAGAAGTTGTAATTAAATTAGGTAATATTAATAAGGATTGTTTTTTTGAATTTAATAATTTAATTACTAAAAAGGATGAATGTTATATTAATATAAATATTCTTCCAACAGATATATTAAATGTTTTGAATGACAAAGAATTATTATCCAATTTTTATTTAGAATTAGAAAATGAAAAAATAAAAAAATTAATAAATAAAAACAATTAATTTTACAAAAATAAAAATATATGTTATTATTTATTCATGCGACTTTTATATGTGATTTCATATAAAATTAAAAAAAGTAAAATTTTTTTAAAAAAAGTATTGTCAAAATAAAAAAAATAATGTATACTTTAATAGTCGTATGGATTTACTGGACTTGTAGCTCAGTTGGTTAGAGCACACGCTTGATAAGCGTGGGGTCGCAGGTTCAAGTCCTGCCAGGTCCACCAGATATGCCTCAATAGCTCAGTCGGTTAGAGCACTTGACTGTTAATCAAGGGGTCGTAGGTTCGAGTCCTACTTGAGGCGCCATGTGGCCCGTTGGTGAAGTGGTTGAACACACATGCCTTTCACGCATGCATTCGTGGGTCCAAATCCCGCACGGGTCACCAACTAAATAAATAACTACCTTATGGTAGTTTTTTTGTTTGTTTTATTGTTTTTTGATTAATTTTTTGATATAATTTGTTATGTATAAGATATAAGTAGGTGAGTATATGAATAGAAAAGGAAAATATATTACTTTAATAATTTTATTATTAGTTTGTAGTGGAGTTATTACATTTGCTATGTATAGAACAAGTAAAAGTGCTTCTGCTATCCTTTCAGCAGCAAGGTGGGATATTAAATTTAAAAATGGTAATACAAATATATCAAATAATTTTAATATTAATTTATCAAGTGCAACTTGGAGTAATAATTTAGGTAATGTAGCTGAAGGAAAAATAGCACCAGGATCTTCTACAACATTTTATATAACTTTAGATGCAACTAATACTGAAACAGATGTTGAATATGAAGTTAAAATTGGTGATTCATTTGATTATGATAATTTTGATGTAGTATTAGATGATGATTTTGGTGTAATTAAATATTCAGAAGAAAATAATGCTATGGTTAAAAATATCCCAATACAAGTTATATGGTATGGAAATGTAAATGATAGTAATTACAAAAATTCAACTGATAAAAGTTTTGCTAACACAAATATTTCAATACCAATAACTATAACAGCAGCACAAAAGGTACCACCAAGACCAATGTATTATAATTTTGGTGAAGTATTTGCTTCTGATATGTTACTTGAACCACCACTATTTGAAGATGTTTATGCTACACTTTATAGTGATAAAGTAACTAAAGGTGTTTGTTTAAATAAAAATGACGAAATTAATTGTTTCAAATATAATAATTATGATGAAGAAAAAATACATATTCAACAAGTATTTAATGATGTAATTTGTGATGATACTGATCCAGATGAAGTAAGCTGTAATAATTCAGCATATTTCTGTTCAGTTTCAAGTGATGGTATTGTTTATTGTTATAATAAATATAATAATCATTCATGCCATGTTAATTCAAATGGTGAAGAATGTTCATCATGGTAATTACTAAAGAATAATATATAATTTTATATATTATTTTTTTGTAAACTATTTTGTAAAGAATATATATTATAGTTGTTATTAAAAAAATGTAATGATATAATATAGAAAATAGAAGGAGTGAATAAGAATGGAAAATGAAGTAAAAAATAATAGTAGCATTAAATTATTATTAATTATCATTATTGTATTATTATTAGTTGTAGGAGGATTAGTTACATTTTTAATTTTAAATAATGATAGTAAAAATGATTCGAAAAAGGAAGAAAATCAACAAGTAGAAGAAAATAAAAAAGATGAAAATAAAGTAGAAGAAAATAAAGTAGAAGAAAATAAAACAGAAGAAAACAAAACAGAAGAAAACAAAACAGAAGAAAATAAAACTGAAGAAAACAAAACTAAAGATACAACACCAGAATTAAGTAAAACTCCAGTTAATAAAGAAGTAAGTGGAATAAAAACAAATGTAGTTTATGAAGGAAGTAAAGAATCAAAAGAATATGAAGATACTTTAGAAGTAACATTAACATTAACAGGTGATGGAAATTACAACATGAATTATGGAATAATTGCTGGTACTAAAAGTGCTGGAACATATACAATAAAAAATAATAAATTAACACTAAATCAAATTTATGGTGGAGGATCAGATTGTTCTATAACAAAAGAAAATAAAACATTTACTTTTGATATTAAAGATGGCAAAATTATATTAAGTATGTTTGATGTTAAAGATTTGGAATTAAATGCAACAGATAAAGCAAATCCAGGAGAATTATTCTTAGAATTAGATGTATGTGAAGTAAAATCTGATGGAATGGGAAAAATGCCAGTATCTTATACATATGCTGATGCAGAAAATGCTGTTGATTTACAAATCTTACCATTTAATCATTATTTAATGGTTTATTGTAACGAAGCAACATGTGCATCAAGTTATGGAACATATAAAGATAATAATGGAACAGTAACACTTACACAAACTAAATATCAAGGTTCAGATTCATGTTATTATAAACAAAATAAAACATTTACTTATACATATACAAAATTAAGTGATGCTGAAATTAAAAAAATTCAAGATGATTTAGATACACTAGAATATTATTCAAATGTTAAAATTAATTTAAAAAATGGAAATATTAATATGCCAGATAAAGAATTCACTTTAACAAAAGTTACTGAATCAACTCCAGATAATGATGCAACAACTTTCTATAACTCAGTTGATTTCTTTGCAACATATTGTGGACAAATATAATTGATATAAACGCTTAAAGTGATAGATACTTTAAGTGTTTTTTTGTAAATGTAAATAAATAGTACTTTACAATTAATAATTAATATTATATAGTTATTGTGGAGGAGTAAATGAGATGGAAAAAAATAATAAAAAAACATTATTAATTATAATTATCACATTATCATTAATTATTTTAGGATTATTACTATATTTTACTATATTTAATAATAAAAGTGATAAAGAAGAAAAAACAAAAGAAGAGAATAATAAAACAGAGATAAATGCCAAAAATAATGAAACAATTAATTTAGCTGGTTTAAAAATTGATACAGTTTATGAAACTAAAATATATTATTATGATTATCATGAATTAAATGATGATTCTGATGATGAAGTAATTGGTGAAGGTAAAAATAGAATTGTTTTTCTTGGCACAGGTCAATTTATAGAACAAGAAATTAATGAAGTGACTAATTATATTCGTTTTGGTACATATTCTATAAATGATGGTATGATAACAAAAAATTATAAATATAAACATGGTTCAGATTGTAGCATAGTAAAAGATGAAACAACTTATGGAGTGGATGTTAAAAATATTTTAACAAATTATGATGAAAATGAAAAATTAACTTTTTCAGATTTATTAACTGCAGATATATGTGAAAGTGATGATATAAATGCTAAAATGCCATCTAGTTTTGAATATATAAATTCAACAAATGGTACAAGTGCAAGAATGGAATTATTACCATTCAATTACTATATAATGAAGATTTGTTTTGGAAAGACATGTGGTATAAGTTTTGGAACATATAAAGATTCAAATAATCAATTAACATTTAATCAATCTATTTATTCTAATGGTGATTGTTACGAATCACAAAAAAAAGAATACACAGCAACGTATACTAAAATAACTGAATCAAGAGAGTATTTACAAGTTTCAGATTATAAAGATGTAACAATAGACTTAACAAATAGTTATATTATAAACGGTAAATATACACTAAAAGATTCAGAAGATGAATTACTGTATGATTTAATTAATAATAAATCATTATTCAATAAATACTGTAAATAATGTTGACATAGACACTTAAATGTGATAATATTTATTTAGACACGTTTAAGTGTTTTTATTATGATTTAATCATAATATTAAGAGAGGATGTTTATTTTGAAAAAAATAGCTATGTTTTTAAAAGGTGTAAAAAGTGAGATGGCTAAAGTAAGATGGCCAAATAAAAAAGAATTATTTAAATATTCAGTAGCAACTCTAATTATAATTATTATATTTATGGCATTTTTCAGTTTAACAGATTTAGGTTTAGCTGGAATTAGAACATTGGTGAAATAATGCAAAAAGAATGGTATGTAGTTAATACTTATTCTGGCCATGAGAATAAAGTAAAAGAAAAATTAGAGATGCGTGCTAGTAGTATGGGGATGGAAGACTATATATTAAGAGTAGTTGTTCCAGAAGAAAAAGTAATAGATGAAAAAGGTAAAGAAAAAATAAAAAAACTATTTCCAGGATATATTTTAGTTGAAATGGTAATGACAGAT